>Ga0335081_10000337_pt1 | contig 86409 bp, 73 predicted proteins | sample Lox_Sample_35_FD_206713 | JGI IMG/M metagenome (GOLD analysis project Ga0335081, IMG submission 206713) | Soil microbial communities from Loxahatchee National Wildlife Refuge, Florida, United States - Lox_Sample_3.5 | ecosystem: Environmental > Terrestrial > Soil > Wetlands | place: USA... | reverse complement strand
TCTCTTCCACTGCTTTTCGGCAATCGGATGCTGAACTCACATCCGCGCGCAGGAAGAGACCTTCATCGGCGGTCTCCTTGATTCGCGCCAGCACTGCCTTGCCTCTCTTAAGGTTTCTGCCCGTGATGGCCACGGCCGCGCCCTCTCTGGCAAAGAGCGCAGCAGTAGCCTCGCCAATTCCAGAGGTACCGCCGGTAATCAAAGCAACTTTGTCGCTGAGTCGCATAGGATTGTCTTGTCAAACTAATCCGCGTTCATCGGCGTAAATCCGCGGAGAAGAAGTTTAGCGGCTAGCCAGCCCGCCGGCAGTCTCGCCGCCATCAAGCGTAAATACGTGTCCCGTAGCAAATGCCGCATCGTCCGACGCCAAATACGCAAACAGTCCCGCTATCTCCTCCGGCGACGCGTGTCTCTTCATCGGTATCTTCCCGTTGACCTCCGCCAGCATCGCGTCGGAATATTCTGCCCGCTGCATCGGCGTAAGAACGTATCCGGGCGCAACGGCGCATACTCTGACCTTGGGCGCTAACTCCAGAGCCATCGACTTGGTAAGCTCAATTACTCCCGCCTTGGTGGCGTTATAGTCGGCATAATATGGATAGCCCATGACGCCATTCGTCGATGCGGTCTGAAGAATGACGCCGCTACCTCGTTCCCACATGTGCCTTGCCGCCGTCTGCGCCACATAGAATACGCCCGTAAGATTTACAGCGATGACGCGGTCCCACTCCTCAGGAGTGATTTCAAGGAACTTATGCCGGATGCTGATGCCGGCATTGTTGATCACGACGTCAACGCCATCCATCAACCGTATCGCCTCTGCAAACGCCGCCTCCACCTGCATCAAATCAGTCACGTCAGCAATGATGGCTTCTCCCAATGCAGGCAGCTCATGCTTGAGCCGCTTGCAAGCTGCGTCATCGCGATCGAGTACACACACACGTGATCCCTCTTCCAAAAACCGCGCAGCAGTCGCAGCACCAATGCCGGATGCGCCGCCGGTGACCAACACACGTTTATCTTTCAGTCCACGCATGGAATCTCCTCAACACAAGCCGTGAGCAGTGAGCTACGAGCAATGAGTAAAACAGGCTCGCTCGCAGCTCATTGCTCATCGCCCACTGCTCGCTAACACCCCTTCGCCCTCACCGCAACCGTATGCGGCACACCGCGCAACTGTTTCATCAGCTCCGCATCACACGGACGATTGATGTCATAGATCGCGTATCCCATCGTGCCCCGCGTATTGAGCGACTGGCGCTCGATGTTAATGTCGCGGTCGGCCAGAATGTCGTTGATCGCTCGCAAAATGCCCGGCACATTCTGATGGATGTGCATCAGGCGGTACGATCCTTCTTCGTAATCGACATGGCATGAAGGAAAGTTCACGCTCAAAGTGGAGTCGCCAGTATTCACGTAGTCGAGCAGCTTGGCCGACACAAACGATCCAATATTATGCTGCGCCTCTTCGGTTGAGCCGCCAATGTGTGGCGTGAGGATCACATTCGGCAACCCTTGAAGCGCGCTCTTGAAGGCCGCACCCGACTCAGGCTCTGAAGGGAACACATCGATAGCGCAGCCGGCGATCTTACCAGACTTCAGATGCGCGGCCAGCGCTTCGTGATCCACCACGAACCCGCGGCTCAGGTTCAGAAAGCACGCGCCGTCTTTCATCGCGTCGAATTCTTCCTTGCCAAACAGGTCGCGATTCTCTTTCTTTCCATCGACGTGAAGAGTGACGACGTCTGCTTCCTGCAGCAATTCACGAAATCCTATGGGGCGAGCGTTGCCACGCGCCAGCACGTGTGCGCTGTCATAAAAGATGACGCGCATGCCCATGGCCTCGGCGAGATCAGACAGCTGCGAGCCAATCTTGCCGTATCCCACAATGCCAAGCGTGAGTCCTCGCACCTCATGCGCGCCCGCCGCTGATTTATTCCATTCGCCGCGGTGCATTTCGGTGGACGCCTGAAATGTACGACGCAGCAGCAGAATGATCTCTCCTACCACAAGCTCGGCAACCGAACGCGAGTTGGAATGCGGATCGTTGAAGACCGCGATGCCGCGCTCATTCGCAGCTTTCTGATCGATTTTGTCCACGCCGATGCAGAATGCGCCCACAGTGACGAGTTGGGATGCGGCTTCCAGGACAGCTTGCGACACGCGTGTCTTGGAACGTATGCCAAGGATCGACACGCTGCGAATCTTCTCGATCAACTCGCGCTCGTCAAGCGCAGGCTTCAGCGACTCGACTTCATATCCCGCGTCGCGAAACACCTGCACCGCGACCGCGCTGATGTTCTCCAGCAACAATACCTTCAAGCATCCTCCCAGAATGTAAGGGGTCAGACAGAGATTATAGCTGCGAGTCCTGGGTCACGAGTCGTGAGCCACGAACTGGCCGAAAATGTTCCTGCGGGAACATATCTACGGTTTGTAAAAGTGTTCCTGCAGGAACACTTTTAGTACGTTAATGTACATACAAAAAAGTACAAAACAGATAATTGCTCTAAATAGAGCAACTTGCGGGCTGCCGAAATATCCACCGCCTGGGCCTCGAAACGGGAAAATGGGCTTCTCGAGGTGTATCGTTTTGAGATGGACGATGACGCCTGATGGCGCTGATTTTGCTTTCCTTTTCCATCGTTTTCTCGGTCTGAAGCACGGTGAGATTCCCTCCAGATGTGGTACTCATGTTGAGCTTATAGGGATTCTTCGACTACGCAGATGGGTTCGCTTCGCTCCCTCAACTGCTTCGCTCGGAATGACAGAGGAAATTGGCTGCTGGTCAACCACTCAGAACCGGATAAAAGTTCCGGCGAAGGCTTCTCCCTGAGACGTAGCGCCGCCGCCGACGTGGGTCAGACATCCACCGCCGCAGACGAAGGCAACGTTCGGAGAGGCGAGAACTGGCAGCCACTCGGCCTGGATTTTGAATCCGAGATGACGACTGACATAGAAGCGAATGCCTCCCCCGAGACCGAAGGAGAACCGGGTGAAGCTGATCGCCGACGTAGGGGACGAAAGATGCGTGCCGCCGATACTACCCAGAACGTACGGTTTGGCCCATTTGGGCCATTCTTCGATAAACGGTTCGTGGCTGAAATCGCCATGGAACTGATTGAGGACTACGCGCTGTTGCGGCGGAGCGGGCGTGATCTCCTCGGTATGCACGTATGAATCCTGGCGAGCCCAGCGGAACTCGACGACGTCCTCTTCACGATTGGGCAGCAAGCGAAAGCCGAAGGAGAAGCCGAAGCTGGGACTGGCGTCGAGGACAACGCGAGGGTTCGTCCCGCTGACTTGAGGTTCGACAGGAAAACTCATGCTGGTGCGGTATCCGGCGAATGGCGTGAAATCGAAACGCAGGGGCTTGGGCTCGGATTCCTGACCGTAGACAACGGCGGAACACACGACTAACAGCATCGCCAGAAGAGAAGGTAGCCCTTTGATCTGCATGGCTGATACCTGTTATTACTGCGTGGACGCTTCGGTGCCCGGAAGCACACCGTCACTCTGCATTTGTTTGACGATTAGGGTAACAAGTCCATTGATGGCCTTGTGAAGCTTTTTGGGATCAAAGGTGTCGGTGACGGCGGTCCAAACCAAGATTCCATCCGGTTGGGAGATGAGGTAAAGGTTGGTCTCGATGCGAACTTTCTTCTCCTCGCGCAGGTAGTCAGGAGCGTAGACCATTGGATAAACCGTATTGTAGTAGCCGTAGAAGGTGCCGTAATACGGATACGGCGTGAACATTGGGCCGCCCGGAATGTAGGTGACTTTGTTCTCAATCTTCAGCAGTCGTGACACAACAACGGCTTCGATGTTGTTACTGCGGATTTGGTCCCTGAGGTAATTGAGATCGAGCTGCGTCCCTTCGGGGCGGAGAAGAATTGTGTTCCCGGGAACCGCGCTCAAACCGGCTGCTTCGAGTCGAGTCGCCAGGGCATCTTCGAAGTCGGCGCGGACGGATGTCTTCTGGCTGAGTCCGAGGGCAAGCACGTGATGAAACCTTGTGGTGGGAGCCTGCGGATTATGCCAGCTCATCACGACCTTGCTGGACTTGGCAGAGCCGAAGGGGCCAGACAACAGGAGAGATATCACCAGAATGCGTGCGTGGCGTTTTCGCCTTTCGAGAGCCATCATTAATTCTTGCGATTCGTGATCGGAACTGTCAGCTGTTAGGGCTGACAGTTTATGAAGCAGACCGCGGCTGTTGAGCGGTAGGGATCCCTTCGACTCTGCGCTCAGGATGATAAACACAGGGGCTGGAGCCCCATCTTTAAGGGTTCCGGATCGCGGTCCTGAAGGGCCGCTCTTTCACCTTCCACCAACCTTCCGCTGCTGCAGCAACGGGTGTCCACACATCGTTCTTGCCGCTGCCGGCGACAGCGGATTCCTCCTTCTTCGCTTCGCGAATCGTCGGAATGACAATCCGACCTACAGCGGATGGCCTTTGAAGAAGTAGATCAGTTCGATGATCAGGATTACGACGACCATCAGTTCGAGGACGAACGCACGGGACTGGTTGAACTGGTCGATCATGAAGCGGTAGAGGTCTTCGGCGGTGTGGAGCTTTTCCTGGACCAGGTCTTTGTAGTCGGGGACCCCGACTTTTTGGGCGCAGAGTTTGTAGAGGCGCGCGGAGAACATATCGCTCAGGAACTTGATGGCGTTGTCGGCGCGTTCGGTAAGTTCGCTGACGTCGAGAAGAACAGTGTGCAGCTTGGATGCGGCGCGCGCGGTGCGCCAGCGCGACCACAATCCCGTACCCCCAACTTCGAGGAAGTCATACACGTTTTCGAGTTCGCGGGTAAGGAACTCGTCGTAGTGACGGAATTCGAGGAGCTGCGAGTTGGCGTACTCGAGCAGCTGGACGGCGGTTTCGGCTCCGGCCTGCGTGTCATAGATGAATGCGGCGTTCCATCCGATGACGGCGAGGTCAGTCGGGTAATAGGAGATCCGAGACTGCAGGATTTCGGTGCGTTCGCCTTCGGAGAGAGTCGCGGTCTCTCCGCGGACGACTTGCGAGATGTGGCCGCGCTGCGTGGCGAGGAGTTCTTCGGCGGTGGGTGATCCGTCGATCTCGCGCACGTGGAAGATGAAGTAATCCTCCTGGAGCCAGTTCTCTTCTTTATAAGGCTTGATCAGAGCGGGAGCGGCGCGTTCCAGGCGCTGTTTGACGACGTGGCTCGCCAGCTTCTCGAAGGTGTTGTCGGAGGTCCAGCGGGCGGAGAGCTCGACGAGCTTCTCCCAGTCACCGGCGAAGGGCAACTCGAACAGAAGGCTGACGACCCCGTAGTCGTAATACTTGATCTCTCCGGCAAGGCGCTCTCCTGAGTCAAGGACTAGCGGCTCGAGACGGTCGACCGCGGGAGGTCGCTGATAGCGGACGTATCCGGGAGCCTGGCTGCTCTTGAAGGTGGCCTGGGCGTGCCGGGCCTGGAGAAGCTGTCGGATGACGTCGAGACGGATCTCTTCGCAGATGTCGTACTGGATCAGGACGAGGACCGATCCGTGCAGAGGGCAGATCGGAGCAGCTTGCGCGGTCTCCTGCACCGCAACAGACAGGTCGTGAGCAACGTCGGGGGTGACGATAGTGGTGAGATCGCGGTCCATTTAAGTTCTCGGTTGTCAGTTCTCGGTTCTCAGTTGTCGGGTTGCGGCTGGTGACTTACGTGGCGGACAACCGGAGCGCGGAGACTTTCAAGCTCTGGTATCTATTATCTCAGGAGGGTTGGGGGTTGGGTAGGCGGGGTAAGCTATTGATACCATGTGGCTTAAGGCGCTGGGTTCAGGTTAGCGGACGATTCGGTCTGCCCTCCGAGGACGTTTCTTCCGCTCCTACGAAGCTGGTCAGGTTGTTGAGCTTGCGTCCCACGACTTGGGTTGTGGGCTGAATTCCTTCTCCGCTTTTCGGCTGACTAGCCGAAGGCGACTGTCTCCAGACAAACCGTAATTATCTCTTCCGCGTAAAGGCCCAGGCTAGGATTCCGGCGGCGGCTAGGGCTCCCGCACCCTTGGCGGCACGGTTCATGGAGGCATGAATTTCGGCTTCCCGCTCGCGGATCAGGTGGGATTCCGGGTATGGATCATCTTTATCCAGAGCTGATGGCTGAAGAGCCATTTGGAGCACCTCAGCCAAGTGCAAGGCGCGGCGGTTGGTGTTTTGGGCGATTTGCTCGCGGCAGCTGAAGCCGTCGGCGACGATGAGCCAGTCTGGCGGAGCCTGGCGGACGGCGGGGAGAAGTTCGAGTTCTCCAACGGCTTGCGAGACTTCGTAATGTTCGCCGGCATGGAATCCGAACGATCCCGCCATCCCGCAACATCCCGGCGCCGGAGCGGTGAAGTCGACGCCGAGGCGGCGCAAGAGCGACTCTTCGGCGGTCATCTTCATGAGCGACTTGTGGTGACAGTGGCCGTGGATCAGGGCTTTGCGGTTTAGTTGGGGAAGAGTCGCGTTCGGGGCAATCTTCTGTTCGAGGAATTCGCTGAGCAGGAATGTCTGACGGCTCAGGGCTTGGGCGCGGTGATCGTGAGGGAATAGGTTGATGAGTTCGTCGCGGAAGACGGCGACGCAACTGGGTTCGAGGCCGACGACCGGGATTCCGGCTTCGATCTCGGGCTCGAGTGTGTCGAGAATTTCGAGAAGCAGTCGCTCGGCGCGGTCAAGCATGCCGAAGTCGTAGAGGGGGCGTCCGCAGCAGAGGTTGGCGCGTGGAACGAGTACGCGAAAGCCGGCGGTTTCTAGGACTTCGACGGCGGCGCGAGCGGTGGACGGGAGGAAGTAGTTGTTGAAGGTGTCGGCCCAGAGAAGGACCTCGTGGGCATTGACGTCAGGGGCTAAAGCCCCTTGATCTTCTTGCGCGTGACGCGGCGCTGAAGCGCCGCTCTTCCACGGAGATGCAGTCGCCCGAGATGGCCTATCCGTTCCATTGGTGCGGAAGAACCATTGTTTGAAGGTTTCGGGGGCGAAGGCTGGGATGCGGCGCTGGGCGGGGATTCCGGCGATCAACTTTGCTAGGTCGCTCAGGAATGGGAGTTGCGTTGTGAGGTTGACCAGTCCCGGCGCGTTTGACGCGAGGCTCGCCCAGAAATCAATGTTGCCGAAGGCGTAGGCGTTGAGCGGGCGAACGCGGCCTTCGTAATAGTGCGAGAGGAATTCGGCTTTGTAGGTCGCGACGTCAACGCTGACGGGACAATCGCTTTTACATCCTTTGCAGGCCAGACAGAGATCGAGGGATTTTTTTACTTCTTCGCTTTGCCAGCCGTCGCGGATGATGGCGTCGCCGCGGTCGGGATTCTGAGTCATCTCCCAGAGAAGATGGGCGCGGCCGCGGGTAGAGTGCTCTTCTTCATGCGTGGCGCGCCAACTGGGGCACATTACGCCGCCTTCTTCGCGTCGGCACTTGCCGACGCCGACGCAGCGCAGTGCGGCGTGTGAGATGCTTCCGTGGTCTTGCGGGAACTGGAAGTGAGTTTTGGGATGCCACGGCGAATAGCCTGCACCGAGGCGTAGGTTGTCATCAAGTTTATTCGGCTCGATGAGTTTGCCGGGATTCATCTTCCAGTCGGGATCCCAGATGGTTTTGAATTTGTGGAAGGCCTCCATGAGTTCAGGACCGAACATTTTTGGCAGAAGCTCCGCGCGCGATTGTCCGTCCCCGTGCTCTCCGGAGAGTGATCCGCCGTAGCTGACGACCAGATCCGCGGCCTCTTCGACGAAGCGTCGATATTTTGCAATCCCCTCCTTCGATTCGAGATCGAAGTTCAGGCGCGTGTGGACGCAAGCGTGGCCGAAGTGTCCGTAGAGCGAGCCCTTGTATCCGAAGTCGGCCATCATCTTACGGAGAGCGCGGAGATATCCGCCGAGCTTTTCGGGATCGACGGCCGCATCTTCCCATCCTTCCCAATTCAGCGGTTCGCCGGGAACGTGCGAAGTCGCGCCGAGACTGGACTCGCGGACTTCCCAAATGCGCTTCGCTTGCACCCCGGAGAAGAGCCTGATGTTTGGCGCTATGGTGTTGCGGTTCAGCGAGTCGATCAGCTTGAGAGCTTGCGCCTCGGCTTCGGAGAGCGTTTCGCCGCCGAATTCAACCATGAGCCATCCGCCACCTTCGGGAAGAAGCGAGAGGCCCTCGGTGTTGATGCCTTTGCGCCGCTCGTAATAAACGAGCAGGTCATCGAAGCCTTCGAGGCCGATTGGCTTGTGTGCCATGATTTCAGGAATGGCGTCGGCACACTGGTAAATGTCGGGATAGGCAACGACAGCTAGCACGCGCTGAGGCGGGCTTTCGACCAAACGGCAGGTAGCTTCGAGTACTGTCGCGCATGTGCCTTCTGAGCCGACTAGTGCGCGGGCGATGTGGAATCCGTTTTCGGGGAGGAGGTAGTTGAGGTTGTATCCCGAGACGCGGCGCGGGATGTTAGGGAATTTCTGGCGGATGAGATCGGCGTATTGGGTGGCGAGTTGTTGGAGGGATGAGCGGATTTCTTCTACTCGTTGTGAGCCTAATACGCTCGCTTCGCTCGCCGGGCGGACGAATGCGTCCGCCCCCACACGGGAAGGCTCGATAAGATTTTGGCCGAGTCTCAGGCGTGTGCCGTCGTAGGTAACTACTTCCAGTTCTTCAATGTTGTCATCCGTCTTGCCCGCCATTACTGAGTGGACGCCACAGGAGTTATTGCCAATCATTCCGCCGATAGTGCAGCGGTCGTGGGTTGCTGGATCAGGGCCGAAGGTCAGGTGATATTTCTCGGCGGCGTTACGCAGCGAATCGAGAACGACGCCCGGCTGGACGCGGGCAATCCAGCGCGTGGGATCGATCTCAAGGATGTTCGCCATGTACTTCGAGAAGTCGAGCACGACGGCGACATTGCAGCATTGTCCAGCGAGCGACGTACCACCTCCGCGGCAGAGGAGTGGAGCGTTGAATTCGCGGCAGAGTGAAATCGCCGCGATGACATCGTCCGCGTCGCGGGGAAGGACAACTCCGATCGGGACCTGGCGGTAGTTTGATCCGTCCGTTGCGTATAGGGCGCGGCTTTGGTTATCGAAGCGAACGTCTCCACGGACGTTCTTGCGGAGCGCTTCGGCGAGGCCCAACGGATCGGCGAGGGAAGATTGCGGGGCTGGAGCGGTATCGACGACTCTGTCTGACATGGGATGAGATGGTGGAGCTATTTAGGATATCGCGATGTCGGAGGCTGACGCGGGCAATTTTTCGGTGGCGTGAACTGCTCCACTCCCTGCAATCCTCTCATTCCGTACGAGGCGCAGTCATGGCTTGCCGTGTATTCGTCTTAGGATCATGTCCCAAATCTTTCCAATAACAAGGAACACAACTCCATAGATGACAGCATTCGAGAGCGCGAATATCAGAACGATCATCGTCACCGCTGACGCGGTTGCGCGCTCCCCCGCCATTAGCACAATCGAGGTCGGAGCCAAACAAATATAAAGAACGGAGAGATCGTAGCCGAGGTGGTGGGAATTTGCATAATAGGCAAATGCTGACATGCACAGGGCGAGACAAAGTCCAATGCCCACGCCAATCAATCCCGATTTCTTAGCTCTACTCATGCGGAGGGCTTCGGTCTTGCTCAATTATCCGTTCTAAGTTGCGGAAATTCTAATCGGAATTTCGGAGGCTTCCGGCAGCTTAGAAATCGAAAAACGATCCTTCGCGGGTAGTCTCCGATGTTATAAGTCACTGCTTCTTGACGCTGCTGATCTGGAATCTTGAGCCGTCGCCCTCCGAATCGACATTGATCGTAATCACATTTGGCGGTGCGGTTGAGACGATTGTGCAGTGGTCCTGATCGGAAGTGCTCACCGTGGCGTTGGGGAATCTGGATTTGTAGAAAATGCAAACCTTATCAGCAGAATCGGAGCTCTCGAATTCGGCGTTGACTGTATGCAGATTTCCAAGGGTCGAGGAGGCTGCACCATTCTTGCGGACTTCGGCGCCGGGATAGATGTCGATGCCTAAGTCTTTTGCGGCCTGGTCGGGATCCTTCGTGCTTTCGACGGTGCCGAAGGGCGTCTCGACTTTGACGTGCTCACCTTCCTGCTTCACGTGAGTGTGTTTGGCGATGCGAAGACCGACAAAGGTCAGCGTACCGAGTCCAAGTACGGCGATCACGAGGATTACGCCAACAATAATGAGAACAATCTTGAGAGCATTACCGCCTCCTTGCGAAGGTGGCTGGAGCGGAACTGGAGTTTGCGGCGATGCCGCGGGCAACGGATCAGGGGAACTGGTCTGGAACCCGGAGGCCAAAATGGGTGCGCCACACTTGCTGCAGAAACGGGTTCCTTGATTAATCTCAGTGCCGCATTTATTGCAGAATGCCATAGCTGCCTCGCTGTGAAATTCGTCCTGACGCGCGAGTATAACGCAGGAAAGCAGGTTTCAAAGTTTCAAAGTTTCAGAGTGTCAAGCTTCAAAGTTCTATCTTGGAAAGTTCAGAAGTGCGACGGGGCGTGATTAAGGAGGCGACTCATCGTTTCAGTATCAGCGTGCGGAATTCGGAGGCCAATCCTTTACAACCTTAGGACGCTCGACCTTCTTCACTACCGCAGGTTGAGCCGACCCGGGCTTGTACTCCTCAGTCGGGCAGATGGTGAAATCGGCAAACAATGCGGGTTGCTGATCGGCATGCACGCAATCGAAATAGCGACAGACTAGATCTGAAGATTCTTTGTCTGCCGGGAAAAACATATGGTGGGTTCCGACATGCCAGATGGCGAAGAACCCATCGCCGCGATACCAAACAGCTCGCCCACGGATTTGGAAGCATTTCTGCTCTGCTGTGGCCCCAGATCCGAGGATTGCTACGAGCAGGAGAGAGCCAAGTATACGCATCGAACTGGGACCAGCTTATCAAACACAATGGTTCTTTGAACGCACTCTTAGCTATAGTAGCGGGTGCCGTAGTCGAACATGGAGAGGCCTAGCAGGAGGATCAGGAAAAACAGTGTGGAAGCGACTACCAGTTTCAGCAGCTTTTCGTTGGCGCCCTTTAGATGCATGAAGAAGAGAGCGACCAGGAGCGCTTTCGTTGTGGCAATGATGAGGGCCAGAGCCGAGTTGAAGGAGCCGAGGTCGATCAGGGCGGCCCAATAGGTAAGGCCGGTGCCGGCCAACAGCGCGATCCAGACGGCGAAGTAGGTTTTCAGAGGAGATGATTGAGAGTGTTCAGACATTTATTGCCTCGAGACGACGGGTGCGCTGCACGCGAGATCCTTCGCTCCGCCTGAAATGCGGCTCCGCTCAGGATGACGCCAAATGAAAACTGATTGCAGCATCAATTAATACCTACTGGTGACGGTCAATCAGGTACAGCAACGGGAACAGATAAATCCAGACAATGTCGACGAAGTGCCAGTACAGGCCGCCGATTTCGAGCGGCGTGTAGTAGCGCGGCGTGAACATCCCGCGCCACGCTTTGATGAACAGCCAGGTGAAGATGCCGAGCCCGACGATCATGTGCAGGGCGTGCAATCCCGTCATGATGAAGTAGAGAGCGAAGAAAATCTCGGCATGACGCGGGTTCGCATACTGACCGGGATGCCCTGGAATTTCTTCGTGCTCGAAACTGAATGATGTGCCGGGAACGTGATGCTCGACGAATTTGTCGTGGTACTCGATGCCTTTGATACCAAGGAATCCGAGGCCGAAGAGCATGGTCAGCGCAAGCATGAGCAGCATCAGTCCGCGCCGGGAGGTATGGGCTGCCCAAATCGCGAGGACGACAGTCAAGCTGCTGCAGATCAGGACTCCGGTGTTCGTGGCGCCGAGCGCGGCGTTAATTGATTTGCTGGCTGCCGCGAAGTCTCCGAAGTACCAACCGCGGTAAATGAGATAAGCGCAGAACAGGCCACCGAAGAACATCACTTCCGTGCCAAGGAAGATCCACATGCCAAAGCTGGCGGAGTCCTTCTGCTGCTCTTCGGTTGCGAAGTGATGCAGCAGGGCCGGATTATGGAGACCCTCGTGTGTGTGGGCCGCAGTTGTGCTATCCGACAACGGTGACCTCCTTGTGATCTGCGTCGATCTCGTCGTAGTTATAGGCTTCCCAGGTCACGACGGGCTCTTCGTCGAAATTAAAGGTGGTGGGCGGAGACTGCGTCGTCCACTCGAGGCCGGCGGCCTTCCACGGATTGTTGGGAGCCGGTTTGCCGTAACGCATCGACCAGAGGAAGTAGATCATCGGCATGAGATATCCGACGGCGAGCACAGTGGCTCCTGCGGTCGAGAGCACGTTGAGTACCTGGTACTCGGGCGGGTACTGGTAATAGCGCCGCGGCATTCCGAGGTATCCGAGGATGAACTGCGGGAAGAAAGTCAGGTTGAAGCCGATGAAGACGATCAGTGCGGCGAGGCGAGCCCAGCCTTCCGGGTAAAGCTTGCCGGAAATTTTAGGCCACCAGAAATGCATGCCGCCGAGGTATCCCATGAGCGCGCCACCGACCATGATGTAGTGGAAGTGGGCTATGACGAAATAGGTGTCGTGGACATGCATGTCGATACCAAGCGACGCGAGAAACAATCCGGTCAGCCCGCCGATGGTGAAGAGGCCGAGGAAGCCGAAAGCGTAGAGCATCGGCGCGTCGTAGTGGATCGATCCTTTGTAGAGGGTTGCGGTCCAGTTGAAAACCTTCACAGCGGAGGGGACGGCCACAGCATAACTGAGAAGCGAGAAGATGAGCGCCGCGTAGACCGAAATACCGGCGACGAACATGTGGTGCGCCCAGACGAGGAATCCAAATACTGCGATGGCAATCGAAGAGAGAGCTACGAAGGTGTATCCGAAGATGCGCTTGCGTGAGAAGCAGGCAATGATCTCGGTGACGACGCCCATCGACGGCAGAATCATGATGTAGACGGCCGGATGGGAGTAGAACCAGAACAGATGCTGAAAGAGCAGAGGATCACCGCCGAGGCGGGGATCGAAGATACCGAGGTGCAGCGCACGTTCGGCAACAACGAGCACGAGAGTAATGGCGATGACGGGCGTGCCCAAAATCTGGATGATGCTCGTGGCGTAGTGCGCCCAGATGAACAGGGGTAAACGCGACCAAGTCATGCCGGGGGCTCGCATGCGGTGGATCGTGACCACGAAGTTCAGGCCGGTGAGGATTGAGGAAAAGCCGGCGACAAAGATTGCAAGCCCGGCTTCAATTACTTTTGTGTTACTGAATGCAGTACTGAAAGGTGTGTAAAAGGTCCAGCCAGTATCGACGCCGCCCGTCAGCATGCAATGAAGCATCATGAGACCGGCGATGATGTACAAATACCAGCTCAAAAGGTTAATACGCGGGAAGGCCAAGTCTTTGGCGCCGATCATCATCGGCACGAGGAAGTTACCGAGCACCGCCGGAATCGATGGGATCAGGAAGAAGAAGACCATTACCTGACCGTGCTGAGTGAACATCTTGTTGTAAGTGTCGGCTTGCAGCAGGTCGCCTGCGGGCGTGAGCAGTTCGAGCCGGATCAGCAGAGCGAAGAAGCCGCCGATGAAGAAGAAGAACGTAATCGACATCAGATAGAGAAGCGCGATACGTTTGTGGTCGGTAGTGAGCAGCCACGAACCGACGCCGTAGTGCTTATTAAGATAGTTTTCGCGCTCGACCGCTGGTACTGTTGCCGTTGCCATAACTATTGCACCTGATTTCCCTTGCCCGCAGCGCCCTCGGACATCGCCGTCCTGGTTCCGGGCTGGCTGGGTCCACCGAGAGCTTTCACATAGGCGACCAGCGCATTCAGTTGTTCTTCACTGATCAAGCCCTGGAAGGTGGGCATGACCGGTTTGAATCCTTTGACCACCTTTGCGCCGGGATCGAGGATTGATTCGCGGAGATAATTTTCATCCGCAGTGATGATGCGGCCGTCTTCGAGTTGCACGGGTTTGCCGAAGACGCCTATCAGATTCGGACCGCGACCCTGCGTATCAGACCGGTGGCAGGTAGCGCAGCCGAGTTCCGCGAAAATCTTTTCGCCGGCAGCTGAGAGGGGACCGTTGTTGGTGCCGCTCATCCATGCCTCGTATTGAGCGGGCTCCATAACGATGACGTCGCCGATCATCCCCGAATGCTGTGTTCCACAGTATTGGGTGCAGAACAAGTGATAGCGGCCCGGCTTGGTCGCTCGGAACCATGCGACGGTGTAACGCCCCGGAAGCACATCTTGCTTCATGCGAAATTCCGGCACGAAGAAGCTATGAATTACGTCCTGCGAGGTCATGATCAGCTTGATATCGCGTCCGACGGGGACGTGAAGCTCATTGATCTCGCGCTGACCCTCAGCGTGTTCGAGCTTCCACATCCATTGCTTGGCGACGACGTAAACTTCGGTGGCGTCGCGAGGAGGCGTCCGGCTTTGAAAGTAGACGAACGCGCCCCAGCCAAAGATAACCATGAAGACGCCGAGAGGAATAATGGTCCAGACAAGTTCAAGCGGAGTAGAACCTTCGACCTGCTCGGCCAGAACACCTCTGCGATGGCGGTAGCGCGCGGCGAAATAGAGCACAGCGCAGAAAATCAGCAGCGTCATCATCCCGGACACGATGATCAGGAAGATGAAGAGGGCATCGACGTTGCCCGCGATGCTGGAGGCCCTTTGCGGCCACAATGGAAAGTTATCGAACATATCGCTAGTGTTTCAGTCCTGAGTGAGCCAACTCCGATTTGTCCCAACCCTGGTGCGGCGCGGCGCGGTCCAGACGGATGAGAATGAGGATCAGGCCGCCGATGAGCAGAATTGTCAGTCCGCCGCCGATCTTCAACATGTTGCTCACGACCGCGCCGTATTTTCCGGCGACTGGATCGTAGTGATAGCAGTACAAGAGAACCTGGTCGACAGCGTTGCCGATCTTGCCAGATGAGGCTTCGACCAATCCCATCCGCAGATCTTTCGGCGGAAAATCTACGCCGTAGAAGTAGCGCGAGATGCGGCCTTGGGGCGTTAGCACCATGATGGCTGTAGCGTGCGCATACTGATCTTTTTTCTCGTCGTATTGATACTGAAATCCGACCGCTTTCGTCAGTGCATTGATCGACTCGGGTGGTCCGGTGAGGAAGTGCCATCCGGCGGCAGCGTTCGGGCGTCCGTAGCGCTTCAAATACTCGGCTTTTTTCTGTGCGGCGAGTTGCGGTGTTTCCTTTGGGTTGAAGCTGACGGTGACGACATCGAACTCGTTGCCGACATCGAATTTGATCATCTTCATCGAGGCGCTGAGCCCGGCAAGGGCTTCACCGCAGAGCATCGGACAGGTGTAATAGACGAGGTTGAGAATCAGCGGCTTCTTGCCGAAGTAGTCGCCAAGTTTGACAGGGCGGCCAGTGTCGTCGACGAAAGCGAGGTCCGCGGGAACTTGGCCGTCGAGATGCTGCTCGATCCCGACGTTGGTCAGGTAGGGCGGGCGCACGTTGGCTGGGGGCGACATGATGCCCGTCGTCATGGATTGAGCGAAGGCAGTCGCGCTGAATGCGCTAATGAGCATTAGGCGCTGCACGCGGGACAGCAGATTCCTCCTCTGCGCTGAGCGCTTCGTCGGAACGACAAACGGCTTATTTACTTCCTCCACTTGCTTCACTGCTTTGTTCCCTTCATCTTTGCCGGCTGGGACTTGGCGGCTTGCGTCGGAGCTTCGCCGGATTGAGGGCGCACGGGAAGGCCCCGTTGAACGAGGAGATCCATGGCGCGGTCGATGGGAATGCGGACGGTGCCGGCATTCTTGTCGACGTAATCGTAGGTGCTGAGTACGTCTTCCTCACGCAGTCGAACTTTGTTCAATTCCGTGCGCTCGTTGGTTTCGAGTTGTGGAGCGGGGAAGTTCTGCCGCAGATATTTCTCGTAGTCAGTACTTTCCGCATCGTTCTTGTATTCCGGCGGCAGTTTCCGAGTGTCTTTGGGTACATTGGCCGCCAGCGGGCTGACCGCAGGTTGTTTCTCCGCAAAGTGCGACTCGAGAACGCTGTACAAACCCCGGACGAGAAAGAAACAGATCACCAAGACGGCCGCGAGTCCGATGAGGAACGCAAACACGCCGCCGACACCGATATCTTTCCGCTCATAATCGGCGTGGCCGTTGTGTTTCACGGGATGAGTTTCGTTGCTCATGCGTTCTCCGGGATTCCTGGCGTGTGAGTGTCAAAAACATCTCGCGCCGATACATCGTAGACCGGCAATAAAGGCAGAGCGGCGAGATTACGGCAGAAGAAGAACATCCAGATTGCACCAATCGCGATGGGCACGACGATATCTGCAATCGTGACGGTGAAGCTTTGTGAGAAGTTCGGCTCGATAATCCAGAACAGATCGACAAAGCGCATGAACAGGAGCCAAACCGCGATCCAGACGAGCTTGCGGATGTCCCGCTTAAAAGGCCGCGATAGCAAAATGACGAAGGGGATGCAGAAATGGAAAAAAGCCAGGAAAGCGCCAACGTACCCCCATCCGTGGTTGAGTCGTTTCAGATAAAACGTGATCTCATTCGGAAGGTTGCCCGCCCAGATGATCAGCCACTGCGAGAAGCTGAAGTAGGCCCAAAGCATGATGAAGGTAAGGGTCCACTTGCCGTGGTCGTGGACGAATTCGGGCTTGAGCATCTCCGACATCGGCTTGTACTTCACGAGGATGCGCTCAACTACGATCGCGAAACAGATGGCGGAAAGCAATTCACCCGCGAGGATGATAAGACCGAAGATTGTGGAGATCCAGCTCGGATCGAGGGACATCACCCAATCAATCACAGCGAAGGTAATCGTGAAAGCGTAGAGGATGAGGCCCGGTCCGGCAACGGCCTTGAATTTCTGCGTGTTGTCGGGAGCGTTCGGCTTATCCGTCTGCTTCGACCACATCGAGAGCAAGAATGAGAGCACGTTCCAGATCGCGAGATAGATGATGGCTCGAATGATGAATCCGCCGGAGTTCAGATACGCACCCTTGATGAAGGCATGCTTCTCAAGATGCTCTTTGATGTGCGAATCCTGAATCGCGTCGAGCGGCATTAGCCAGGGATAGTTGCGGTGTTGCAACACCCCGATGATGATCGGGATGAACAGAACTGCGAGTACCGGCAGAGTGCGCATGGCGGCGCCGAGAACGCGGCGGATAACGGTGCCCCATCCCCCGCCGGTGAGATGGCGGATCATGACGATGGCCATGGAGCCAAGCGCGACGCCGAGCCAGTCCATGTAGCCGAGCAGATATCCGCGGTAGAACTCGTCGGGGCGCGTAAGTGCGAGCGCGATCGCGCCAATGCCGAAGATCACGCCGATGATCAGCGAGCGCTGGCCGATCGTCTTTACGACTGCCGGGGCCGTGAGGTCGAGTTGTTTACCGGGGGCCGCGGTCATTGGTTGTCTCGCCTTCTATCGTGTTCTCGCCCAGACTCGATTCCGGTTCGTGGTTCATTTACGACTTGAGGCAAAGTGGCTCCTGATCCGGGCTCGGCGAATTTCGGCGGCTCGGAGGGAATCTTCTGGCCTGCGGGGACATCCGCCTGCGTGGCATCCTGGCTTAATTGCAGCGCCTTGATGTAGGCCACGATTTTCCAGCGATCCTCGGGCGAAATCTGTGAGGCATAGTCGGGCATGATGCCGAATCCGTTGGTCATCACATCGAAGAAGTATCCCAGAGGCGCCTTCTGCAGGCGCGGGATGTGATACGAGGGAGGCATGCGCGCGAATCCGCGAGACGGAATGAATCCCTGGCCGTCGCCCACGCGGGAATGACACGGAGCGCAGTAAATGTCATAGCGCTCGCGTCCGCGTGCGAGAACTTCCTTGGTCACCGGGAAGGGCATGTAGTCGCCGGGATTGGTGCCGATCTTGCCTGTGTAGAAATAAGCGTCGGAGTAAAGTTGGCCCCGAGCGACCGTACCTTCGACGGGTGGACGGGCCGATCGGTGGTCGGCATAGAAGTCGCTGTAGGAGAGCGGATTCTGGCGCGGCTGCACGTGCATGTCGATGCGGCAGGCGCTTGTGGCAGCAATCGTCATGATGGCTGCAAAGACCTTTAACCACAGGGGACACCGAGGTCCACAGAGGGAATCCGGGATTCTTCGGAAGCGCAGCATTTTAGCTTGGCACCTCCGAGACTGAGCGTGGGTTCAGGGCTTCGAGGAAGCTGCGGACTTCAGCTGCTTTGTACTTCTTGTCGGATGAGAACACGATCAAGAAGAAGCGGTCTTTGGAAGCGAACGCAAATCGAGGAACGTTGAAGACCGGGTGGTACGGCATGGGCAGGCCATTGAGAGCCAACATGCCAAGCACGGCAGAAATTCCAGCAAACAGAATCGTCATTTCGAATGTGATCACGATGAATGCAGGCCAGGAATGCGGAGGTTTGCCGCCGATATTCAAGGGATAGTCGACAGCATTCATCCAGTACTGCATAAGATACCCGGTACATCCGCCGATAATGCCGCCGATGAGCACGACCAGCGGAACTTCGTCGTGATGGAATCCGATTTCCTCAGCCAGACCTTCGATCGGGAAGGGGCTGTAGGCGTCGATCTTCTTGTATCCGGCGCCATACGTTTTTTTCGCGGCATCAACTAATGCCTGTGCGGAATCGAATTCGGCCATGAGTCCGTAAATGGGATCGCGCTTGGCCATTACTCTTTTACCTCCGCTTCGGGCAGGAGGGTGCGCATTTCAAAGATCGAGATCGATGGCAGCACGCGCAGGAAGAGGAACATCAGCATCAGGAACATTCCAATCGTCCCGAAGAAGGTCATGTAATCCCAACGCGTGGGGTAGTACATGCCCCACGAAGAATTCAGGAAGTCGCGGTGCAAACTGACGACGACGATGATGAAACGCTCGAGCCACATACCGACGAGAATCACGAAAGAAATGAAAAACAAAGCAACGGGGCTCGTACGCAATTTACGAATCCAGAGCACCTGCGGAATAAAGATGTTGCACGTGAGCAGCGACAAGTACCAAAAGGCGTAGGGACCGTGCAGACGATTCCAGAGGGTAAAGGCGTCGTACCGGTCGCCACTGTACCATCCCATAAAGGCCTCGACGCCGTATCCGTAGGCCACGATGAGCCCGGTCGCGAGCATGACCTTCGCGGAATTCTGCAAGTGACGTTCCGTGATGAAATCTTCCAGACCGTAGATCTTGCGGATTGGAATAGCAAGCATCAACACCATCGCGAAGCCGGAGTAGATGGCGCCGGCAACGAAGTATGGCGGAAAGATCGTGGTGTGCCAGCCCGGGACGATGCCGATAGCGAAATCGAAGCTGACGACCGTGTGCACCGAGAGCACGAGCGGCGTGGCAAGTCCGGCAAGAAGCAGGTACATGGTCTCGTAACGATGCCAGTGACGTGCTGATCCGCGCCATCCGAAGGAAAGCATGCCGTAGATGACTTTGATCCAGGGCTTTTCAGCACGGTCGCGCAGCGTGGCGAAGTCAGGAATCAGGCCAACGAACCAGAAGAGAGCGGAAATGGTGGCGTAGGTCGAGACCGCAAAGACGTCCCACATCAGCGGGCTACGGAATTGCGGCCACACCCGCATGGTGTTGGGATAGGGGAAAAGCCAGTAAGCCAGCCAGGGACGGCCGACGTGAAGCAGCGGGAAAAGTCCAGCGCAGGCGACCGCGAAGAGGGTCATCGCTTCAGCGAAGCGGTTGATGGAGTTGCGCCATGACTGCCGCAGTAATAAGAGAATGGCGGAGATCAGCGTGCCAGCGTGGCCGATCCCGATCCACCACACGAAGTTGACGATGGCGAAGCCCCATCCGATGGGGATGGTAACGCCCCAGATGCCGACGCCTTTCAGGAAGAGGTATCCGATGGCGAACAGCAGCATCATCGTCGCCATGAACATCAGGCCGAAGCCGATGAACCATCCGTTCGAGGCCGGACGCGTCAGCACGATGGCACTGATTTTCTCGGTGACCGTGCCGAAAGTATGGCCCGGCTCGATGACGGGAGCGCGTTCGATCTCGGTTGATGTTTTGTATTGCTCTGGCATGCTCTGTCTCAGGGGCTAAAGCCCCCTAATCTCAATCCGCCTCTTAACGCGGCCCTAAAGGGCCACTCTTCCACGCTAGCTTTCCAGTTCCGGGTTCGGGTTTCTTACTTCCGCCAAATACGTTGTGCGCGGGCGCGTGTTCAGTTCGCCGAGCAGGCTGTAGTTGCGAGCCTGCGCCTTCCATTTGGAAACAGTGCTATTCGGATCGTTGATATTGCCGAAGATAATGGCGTCTGCCGGACACGACTGCTGGCACGCAGTCTGCAAATCGTCTCCGATGCGGGTTTCCTTACCGTCGCGAACTGTTGCAACTTCGCTGTCGATGCGACGTTCGTTGATGCGCTGCACGCAATAGCTGCACTTTTCCATGACGCCGCGACTGCGAACGCTGACGTCAGGGTTGCGCATCATCTTGTATTGCTGCGTGTCCCAGTCTGAGAACAAGAGGAAGTTGAACCGTCGCACTTTGTACGGGCAGTTATTGGAGCAATAGCGCGTGCCCACGCAGCGGTTGTAAATCATGTCATTGAGGCCCTCAGTCGTGTGACTGGTGGCGCCGACGGGGCAAACGACTTCGCAGGGGGCGTTTTCGCACTGCATACATGGAACCGGCTGGAAGAAAGCTCTCGGATTGTCGCGGTCGCCTTCGTAATAAGCGTCGATACGAATCCAGTGCATGTGACGGCCCAGGAGAGTCTGCTCCTTTCCGACAACCGCAATGTTGTTTTCCGACTGGCAGGCGACCACGCAGCTGTTGCAGCCGACGCACTTGTTGAGATCTATCGCCATGCCCCAGGCGTACGCCTCTTTTTCGTACTCGTAGTTTGGGTAGAGCGTGTCGTCCTTTGCCGGGGTTTCCTCTTCTTCATTCGCGAAGTTGGGATGCTTTTTGTATTCGTCGAGGCTTGTCTCGCGCACGAGCGGGCGGTGTCCGCCGTCGGGGGTATCCATCGACTGCATGCCCTGCGTAGAGGCGAGCTCGTAGGTGTCGCCGGTCTTGCGAATCTGAACGCCGTTCGCAATCCAGGGATTCGAACTTGTGCGGAACTCGTACGCGTTGAAGCCTTGTCCGGTGCCGACGCGTCCGGCACGCTTGCGGCCATAGCCGAGAGTGATCGTGATGGAGTTGTCGGGATGTCCAGCTTGAATCCAGATCGCGCCTTTGAGCTTCTTGCCGTTCAGTTCGAGTTCGACGACATCTTTGGCGGCGAGTTTGAGGCGCTCGGCCATCTTGGGGCCGACTTGCACGGCGTTATCCCACGTGAGCTTCGACATCGGCTTGGGAAGCTCTTGCAGCCAGCCGTTGTTGGAGAACTGTCCGTCGTAGATGGTCGGATCGCGGCGGATATTGAGTTCGATGGCGCTGGAAGCCGACGGCGTCTCCGGAGTCGGAGCGGCAGACTTTGCGGCGAGATTCTTCGGAGCGAACGCCGTGCTTTCAATCCAGCCATCATGCAGCGATTTCCGCCAGAACTGCTCGAAGTCCCCGCCGGTGTGCTGCTTTTGCCAGTAGGCGCGAACGAGTTCATATCCCGTCGCGTCGCCCTGGCCGGAGAGCATCGCCATAAATTCTATGGCGCTCTTGCCGTTATAAAGAGGAGCGATCAGCGGCTGAATGATGCTGACCGTGCCGTCGTAGGCGCGGGCATCGCCCCAGGATTCGAGTTCGTGCGTCGCAGGCACATGCCACTGGCAAAGTTCGGCAGTCTCGTCCTGATATAGGCCGTGATGCACGCGGACAGGAACCTTGCCGGACTTCATCACATCGGCGACGTTCAGATCGGCCGGAGCGTCGTAGACCGGATTGCCGCCGAGAACCAGCAGGAGGTCGACCTTTCCTCCCTGCATATCGGCGACGAGATCTTTTAGCGAGTCCGTTTGATTGACTGGATTCGCGTCGACAGTATCCGCGTAAAAAACAGTCTTGCCGACGTTGCCGAGCTGTTGGTTCAGTGCATGGGCAAACTCATGCACAGCCGGCGGTTGATGATCCGCAGCAATCACTATGCTATTTCCGCGAGTCCGACTGAGATCCGCGATCAGTGAGTGAATAAACCCAACGCGGCGGTTCGGCGAATCATCGGTGAGAGTGTATAGCGATCCTCCCGATTGGAGCGCCATCATCTTTTGAAGGTCTGCTATAAAACCATCGAACTCGGAGGCCCGTATTCCTAGCCGATGATCCGCTTTCGCCCCCGTCGCACTCGGCGTGCTCTCGACAACATACAGCCGGTTCATCTTGCCGTCAGGATTGCGGCGGCTCGCGAAATCGCGAATGTACTTCACGTTGCCGGGGAATCCGCCGTAGAGGAAATCGGCATCGAGCGAAACGATGACGTCGGCTTTCGTGAAGTCGTAGCGCGTCTCAACGGGCTGTCCGAAGGCCGCCTTTGCGCCTTCGAGCGCGTTGTCGCGATTGACCGGTTCGTAAACATGCCACTTCGCCTGCGGATAGAGCTTCTGAAAATTGCGAATCTGATCGGCGAGCGTGGGCGAGGAAATCGTCGTAGTGAGAATACGAATCCCCGCGCCCTGCAGCGGCTTCTGCGACATCAAAGGTCCGCGAATCGCTGCCATGAATCCTTGCCATGAACGAACATCGCCTAGGGACGAGACATTTTGAGAGCGGTCCGGATCATACATGCCCAGGAGCGATGCTTGGGCGAAGATGTCGGTGCCGCCCATCGACGCGGGGTGCTGATCGTTGCCCTCGATCTTGGTCGGGCGTCCAAGATGGCTCTCAACCAATAACGGTTGCGCATAACCGCCGAGTGTCATCGCGGTCGCGTAGTACTGCGGGCGACCGGGTATGACGTTTTCCGGCTGTCGAACGTAAGGAACGATCGGCTCGAGAGGAAGCTTCACGCATCCGGTCATGCCAGCCAGACCGAGCGATGCGCCCATGACCTTCAGGAATCCGCGACGGGACGCTTTGTCGAGCCATTCGGAAGCGCCTTTTGGGAATTCACGATGGAGGGCTTCTTGGAATTCAGCGCTGCCTGCGAGTTCTTCGAGGGAGCGCCAGTATTGCGGCCCAGTTTTCTCTTTTGCATCGTGCGCCGTAGCGGCGTCGATTTTTTCGCGGACGGCGGCGAGCGTGAGTTTGTCCTTCGATCCCGGGCAAACGTCTTCTTTCTTCGTAATCTGAATCAGGCCGCCGTTAGATTTTTCTTCGTTCGTCATGCGATACGAATTCGCTTCTTTCGCCCCTTCGGGGCTGTTCATCAATCCCACTTACACCCACGGCTTGCGCCGTGGGCTGCATTCTTTCGCCGCTTTCGCGGCTGAATTCGTTGCAAGCCCTTTCAGCCCGCAACTCGGAGCATTTCAAACACCTAGTCGAGCTTCGCTCGACGGACAGCTGAGTACGGCTGTCCCCACATACGTTTCTATACGACTCGTGCCCCAGTTAGCGATGGCAGGTGCTGCAGCTGGTGATGTCGCTGACAGTGGTCTGCCCGTCTGTCGTTTTCAAGTGTCCGGTACGAACCTGATATTTGCTGATCAGGTATTCGCCGAGCGAATCCTGATCGGTGAAAGTTTTGCCATCCATGGAAACCGGGTTGCCGGTGGAGGGCTGCTGATAACGCATATTAAAGACCTGATCGCGGGGACGGAGATTCTTGCCGGGATCGCGATGGCAATCGAGGCACCACTCCATCTGAAGTGACGCATACTGATACATCAGCGGCATCTGGTCGACCGGGCCGTGGCACGTGTTGCAGCCGACGCCTTTGGCGACATGAATGCTGTGATTGAAAAACACGAAGTCGGGAAGCTGATTGACCCGCGTCCACTGCAGTGACTCCCCAGAACGATAGCTGGCACGAACTGGTTCGAGAAGTTTGGCATTGGTCCAGATCTGCGAGTGGCAGTTCATGCAGGTCTTGGTCGGAGGAATCCCAGCGAAGCTGGAGTCTTCAACCGAGGTGTGGCAGTAGCGGCAGTCAACGCCGAGTCCGGTGACGTGGTGCTGATGGCTGAACGGGACCGGCTGCGGCTTGCGAACGCCGGCGTAAGTTACGAACGGGGACCCCTGAATCGCGTAGCCGACCCAGACTAGTCCGGCAATGACGAATACAGCACCGAAGATAGTGGCGCGGGCCAGCGAATTCGTGCTGCGATGAAAGATCTGCGACATTTCTCTTTATGAGATCTGGCTGAAGAGACCCGACGGCGTGTCCGTCGTCAGTGCGTCAGTTTTCCCGAGCAGAAACCACCCACAGAGGTTTCCGGTTTGTTAGCGAAACTGGGAATTATAAATACTTCGGCGACCTTTGTCGCGGATTTTTGAAAATTTTGGCGAATAAAGTTTCGCAGTGAACATTACTTGAAATTTGTTGAGTTTATCAACGGAGAGCTTCTCGCCGCTAGCCGAACCTTTTCGGCAACATTGGCCGACTCGCATTCTTGACGCAGGACGAGAGAAGAGAACTGATGCCACAGGATTTGGCTAGAAGCTAGCAGCTAGAAGCCTTTTTATCGCAGGTTCATCACGAGCAGTTTGGGTTCGGTCATTTCTTCGATTGCATACCGTAGCCCTTCGCGGCCGAGACCGGAATCTTTTACTCCGCCATAGGGCATGTGATCGATACGAAACGAGGGAACGTCTCCTGCGATTACACCTCCGACTTCGAGTTCTTCATAAGCCTGGAAGAGCAGCTTGGCGTCTCGCGTGAAAATGCCAGCTTGCATTCCATAAGAGGAGTTGTTTACCTGGCGCAGGACCTGGTCGAAGCTCGTGTAAGGCTCAACCGTAACCACGGGTCCGAAAACTTCCTGGCAGTTTACTTTCATGTCAGGTTTCGTGCCGGTGAGGACAGTGGGTTCCACGACCTGGTTCTTTCGATGTCCGCCGCACAGCAGGCGGGCTCCGCCCCGAACTGCTTCTTCGATCCAACTTAGGGTGCGGATGGCATCACTTTCGCGAATTAGCGGGCCGACGTCGGTATTTTCGTCGAGGGGATCACCGGTCTTCAGCATCTTGACGCCCTCGACAAGGAGGTCGGTAAACTTGCCATAAACGGAGTGCTCGACCAGAATGCGCTGCACCGAAATGCATGTTTGGCCGGCGTATCCGAAGCCTCCGGCGATACAGCGCTCGGCGGCGTAGGCAATATCAGCGTCGCCGTGGACGATGACTGCGGCGTTGCCTCCGAGTTCGAGCACGACTTTCTTTTTTCCAGCGCGGCGCTTGATGTCCCACCCCACGGGGACGCTGCCGGTGAAACTGATCAGCTTGATGCGATCGTCTGTGACGAGGAGACTGGCATCTTCGTTTGATAGGGGTATGACGTTGAGGCCGCCGTCGGGCCATCCTGCCTGTTGCACGCATTCCGCCAAAAGTATTGAGGAGAGCGGGGTTTGCGGTGCGGGCTTCAAAACCATCGAGCATCCAGCAGCAATAGCCGGGGCCACCTTGTGGGCGACGAGATTGATCGGAAAATTGAATGGCGTGATTCCCGCGAGCGGGCCGAGAGGGAAGCGGCGAACAATGCCCCAGCGTCCTGCCGTAAACTCCTGCCAATCGAGAGGAAGATACTCGCCGTAGATGCGGGTGCTTTCTTCGGCGGCGACATTGAAGGTAAAGATGGCGCGATCGACTTCGCTGCGTGCCGCCTTGATGGGCTTTCCCGCCTCCTGGGCTAGTGTGCGGGCAAATTCCTCTTTCCGTTCGACCATGTATGCGGAAATCTGCCGGAGCACGCGCTGTCGTTCGAAGGCTGGAAGACGACGTGTAGTGCCGAATGCCTTTACGGCGGCCGCGATCGCGGCCTCGGCGTGTTCTCCACGTCCTTGAGTGACGCGGGCGATCAGGCTGCCGTCGTAAGGGGCACGGATTTCGACTATGTCGCCTTCCTGTTGCCACCGACCATCCACAAAAAAGCCGTGCGTCGCAACAGGCGCGATCGTCATCTCTGACATATTTTCTTGCCCCCGGGGAGAACCGCTTTCTTCATTATAGGACTTTTGGATGCAGCGGCAGCTTACTTGGGTTTGAGAAAGCACACTCACCACAGAGAACACCGAGGGGCACCGAGGAAACCTTTACAATGGCTCGCGGCCATGACTGCCCTGATGACAATTTCTGAGATGTCGCAATCGATTCGGAAAAAGGAGATTTCTCCGGTTGAGATCGCTCGGAGTTGTCTGAGTCGTATCGAGCAGAAAAATCCCTCGCTCAACGCATTCATAACTGTCATGAGCGAATCGGCCATGGCCGAGGCGAGGGCTGCGGAAACTGAGATCGCGCGGGGAGATTGGCGCGGGCCCTTGCATGGAATTCCGATCGCGTTGAAGGACCTGATCGACACCGCCGGAGTGCGCACAACATCGGCCAGCGCTCTGCATGCGAATCGAGTACCAGAAGAGGATGCCGAGGTCGTTCGTCGCTTGCGCGAGGCAGGGGCCGTAATTATCGGCAAGACGAATTTGCACGAGTTCGCCTATGGTGGCAGTTCGCTCATCAGCCATTTCGGAGAGGTGCACAATCCATGGGATCCCGGACGTATTGCTGGAGGATCCTCAGGAGGATCGGTGGCGGCAGTTCCTGCAGGGATGGCTTGCGCTGCGATTGGGACCGATACGGCAGGTTCGATTCGAGAACCTGCGGCATTATGCGGATGCGTTGGGCTGAAGCCTACGTACGGGCGAGTATCGAGTCGTGGTGTAATTCCGCTCTCGACATCGCTCGATCACGTTGGACCCATCGCTGCGAGCGTGGAGGATGCGGCGATCGTGCTGCAGGCGATTGCCGGGTATGATCCAGCCGACATTTATTCATCTGATGTTCCGGTAATCGATTATTTCTCTGCGATTAAAGAAGATGCGAAGTCCCTGCGCGTGGGGGTCCCGAGGGCCTATTTCTTTGGTGACCTTGATCCGGAGGTCAGCTCATCCATCGAATACGCGCTCATAGGTATTCGTACGCTCGTTGCCGAGATGAAAGAGTTGGTGCTTGAGGTTCCCACCGATCGCAGATTGCAAACCGCAGAGGCGTATGCCCACCACAAAGAGGACGTAGTGAAGAGTGCAGGGTTGTATCACCCAGAGACCCTGAGGCGAATTCGTGCAGGAGAAGATGTCACTGCGACGGAGTATATCGAGAAGCGGCGTGAATTAGAGAAAGCGCGGCGGGACATCCGGCAGGCCTTTGCCGATGTCGATTTGCTGGTGACACCGACAACACCAATCCCGGCGTCATCGATTGCCGAACTGAAGGCGAATCCTGACGCGTTGCGGCCGGCCGAACTTAAATTGCTTCGCAACACCCGGCCTTTCGATGTGTGGGGGCTGCCTGCGATTTCAGTTCCATGCGGATTTACGGAGAGCGGCTTGCCGATCGGGCTGCAGATCGCGGGGCCGCATTGGCGCGAAGACCTGGTTTTGCGATTGGCTTACTGCTATGAGCAAGCTACGGCGTGGCACAAGCGGCAGCCCCCAATCTAGCTGCAGCTGAGGGTTCTTCTTGCAATTCGGAAATAACGTCTTAACCCATCGCGCGTCTAAGCGAGGGGCGTAAACTAACCTGTTTGCCAGATTTCTTCAAAACCCGCCCCGGTTCGGAGCCCAAATGAAAGCAAATCAAAAGTTGTCGGTGTGTTTTCTTGCCTGCTTTGTGTTTGTTGCCCTGCTTGCCCAATCGCAGAACGCGTCCATACAAGAAGAACACGGCATAGTCGCATCAAGTATCGACACATCGGTGAAGCCTGGAGACGATTTCTATCACTTTGCCAACGGGAATTGGATCAACCGTGTTGAGATTCCGCCTGATCGCGCTGCGGTGGATGTCTGGACCAAGCTTGGCGACCTTAGCAACCAACGCATGGCCGATCTGATCAAGGAGATCGCAAATTCCGATGAACCGGCCGGTTCGGGCCTACGCAAGGTAGCGGACCTCTACAACTCTTACATGGATGAAGCGGCGATCGAGTCCAAAGGCATTGCTCCGCTGAAGACACGCCTCGATGCGATTGCGGCTATTAAGGACAAGAAGCAGTTGGCGCGGGCACTGGGCGAAACTCTGCGTGCGGATGTCGACGCACTGAACAACACGAATTTCCATACTCCGAATCTCTTCGGTCTATGGGTTGCGCCGGGGTTCAACGATTCGGACCATTACGCTGCATACCTGATGCAGGGTGGCGTGATCCTGCCGGACCGCGAGTATTACCTCTCTGACAGTCAGAGCATGCAGAAGGTTCGTTCGGAGTATCAGATGCACGTGGCCGCGATGCTGAAGCTCGCCGGATTATCGGATCCGGAGAGGCGGGCGAAAGGGATTTTCGGTCTGGAACTGGCGATTGCGAAGGCCCATAGCACACTGGCGGAGAACGAAGACATTCACAAGGCGAACAACACGTGGACTCGTCCTGATTTCTCGGCCAAGGCACCAGGGCTTGATTGGAACGAATACTTCGGTGGCGCGGGCATGAGCAACGTGAAGAGTTTCATTGTGTGGCAGCCGGAAGCTTTTCGGGGTGAGTCGACATTGGTGTCGTCGATTCCGCTCGACACCTGGAAAGACTGGCTCTCGTTTCACGTGATCGAGGCGTACGCGGGTTTTCTTCCGAAGGCGTTCGCGGATGAGAGATTTGCATTTTTCGGAAAGGAATTGTCGGGCACTCCGCAGCAGCGTCCGCGCTGGCAACGGGCGGTATTCCTGGTCGACGATTTCCTCGGAGATGCGATCGGTAAGGTTTATGCAGAGAGATATTTTCCTGCCTCTTCTAAAAAACAAGCTGACGCAATGGTTGCGAACCTGATCGCCGCATTCCGCAAAAGGATCGAGGCCCTCACGTGGATGAATGCGTCCACAAAGGCTGAAGCCGAGGCAAAACTCTCTACCTTATATGTGGGAGTTGGCTATCCAGAGACGTGGAGGGACTATTCGAATTACGAAGTGAAAGCGGATGATCTGTTTGGGAATATCTGGCGCGGAAGGTTAGCGGAGTACCGCAGACAAGTTGCTCGGCTCGGAAAGCCGGTTGATCGCAAAGAATGGTCGATGACGCCGCAGACAGTGAATGCAGTGAACTTGCCTTTGCAGAACGCGCTGAATTTTCCGGCTGCGATTTTGCAGCCTCCGTTCTTTGATCCGCAAGCTCCAGCCGCTGTGAACTATGGAGCGATTGGAACGGTGATTGGGCACGAGATTAGCCATACGTTTGATACCGAGGGGAGCGCGTTCGATTCGAAAGGGCGAGTGCGAAATTGGTGGACCCCGGAAGATCTGAAGCACTTCGAAGCGTCGACGGCACAACTTGCGGCGCAATATGACCAGTACAAACCCTTTCCGGATCTCTCGATCAATGGCAAGCAGACGCTCGCCGAGAACATTGCGGATGTTGCGGGGATTTCGGCGGCATATGACGGATACAAGGCTTCGGGGCAAGTGGCACCAACCGTCGATGGATATTCGAGCGATCAGCAGTTTTTCATCGCGTTCGGGCAGAACTGGGGCGAGAAACTGCGCGAGGCTGCGCTGCGTCAACAGGTCATGACGGATGAGCACTCTCCGGGTGAGTATCGAGCTGATACGGTGCGGAATATAGACGCGTGGTACAGCGCGTTCGACCCGAAGCCGGGTGAGAAGCTGTATCTTGCGCCAGGTGAACGAGTGCGGATCTGGTAGCTTCGAGCAGGCTGACATTAGTCACTGAAACTCTGGATTTACTTCAGTTGGCAGGCGCGACTAACGCGCTGATATCCGCCAGGAGCTTTTCTGCGGCCTCGCCGGGATCCTGGCTGGCGAAGTTGTCTTCCAAAGTCAGAATACGAACTTCAGGAACGATCTCCTGGAAGGCCTGACGCACAGGTTTCCCGCGCGCAATTTGCATGCGTGGAGAGATCACCACGATTTTCGCCTTCGTCGCCTTTAGCAAGATGGGCGCGTCTTCGATCGTCGCAGTGGTTAGCGCGTTGAAACCTGCATTGCAGAGGATCTCGCGCAAGAACGCGCATACGTCGAGCGAAGGGAAGACGCAGATCATTCTTGGGCGGGAGTCACCCGGCTTTCCGTGGGAGTAGCGCGAACCCAGATACGCAGCCGTGATGGCCTCTTCCATCGAATCATAGGCTTCGAACTGCGGCAGTAGATGCGTCAGTTCGAGTACCCTCTTGATTTTGGAAGGCAGACCGCACAGCTTGAGATCGCCGCCTTTGGCGTGTGCCGCCTGAAGGAGGCGCATCATAGCGCCGAGGCCACTACTGTCGAGAAATTCTACTTTCTCCAACTGCAAAACCACGTCGCCATATTTCTCAATTGCGTCTTGCACCCGCGAGTGGAGAGTAAAGACTTCGTTTCCAGCAACGATGCGTCCCTGGCACTGCACCACGAAGACTTCTCCAATGGGCCTGCATTCGAGTTGGAGTTGCAATCGCCCTCCAGGAATTGGCGGGAATGGTACTTCAGTGATGTGACCGAGTCAATGGAAGCATTATGCTTCTCACGCTTTGAAAGGGAGCGGCGAGTACAATGTGGCGTTCTTATCACGCGGGGAGCGCTCCATGGCTCGGTCTTTCTATTTTGCGGTTTTCTGCGCGTTTACATTTCTTCTTCTGGGAATCTCGGCAGCTTCCACATCCGAAAGCAAAGATTCTGCGGAACTTTTGCGAGAGCACTGGCTCATTCAGTCTTCTGCAGATGTGCGTGCCGATGGCGCCGCGATATCCAGGAGTGGTTTTGCTTCAAACGATTGGTATCCGGCAACGCTGCCTTCGACTGTACTCAGCACGCTTGTACAAGACGAGGTGTATCCCGATCCCTATACCGGGATGAACCTGCGCTCGATTCCAGGCACAACTTATCCGATCTTCGAAGACTTCTCGAACATCCTCATGCCACCGACAAGTCCTTTCCGGCAATCGTGGTGGTACCGCACGGAATTCAAGTTGCCTGACGAATACAGAGGCAAAACGATCTGGCTCGGATTCGACGGAATCAATTACCGAGCGAATGTGTGGATGAACGGAAAACAAATCGCGGACTCCACCGAATTCGCAGGAACATGGCGTGTGTTTCGGTTTGATGTGACCGCAGCGGCCAACGTCGGTGCCGACAATGCGCTTGCGGTTGAAGTGTTCGCTCCACAGCCCCGCGATCTGGCGATCACGCTCGTCGATTGGGCGCCCATGCCTCCTGGTAAGGAGATGGGCATCTGGCGAGATGTGAGCATCTCCACCACAGGTCCCGTAGCCTTACGCTATCCCGCTGTGCTGACGAAGCTCGACCTTCCCGAGACGAACGAAGCCAGGTTGACCGTCCGCGGGGAACTCACGAATACGGAAAACCGTCCGGTGGAAGCAGTTCTAAAGGGTCGCATCGAAAGTCTTGCATTTGAGCAGCGAGAACAACTCGGCCCCAAAGAGACGAAGGTCGTGCGCTTAACGCCAGAGCAGTTCTCACAGCTCAAAGTGCAGAATCCCCGGCTGTGGTGGCCGGTGCAAACTGGCAAACAAGAACTGTATACGCTGGACCTCTCGGTTGAAGTGAACGGAGATGTTTCGGACCTGGCGCACATTCAGTTTGGCATTCGCGAAATCACTTCAAAAATCGATGAGAACGGGCATCGCCGTTTTCAGATCAATGGAAAAGACATTCTGATCCGAGGCGCCGGTTATAGCTTTGACTTGATGCTGCGTTCCTCGCCGGAGCGGCAGCAGGCTGAGTTGAACTACGTCCGCGATTTGAATCTGAATGCTGTGCGCCTCGAGGGCAAGATTGAGAACGACCACTTCTTCGATCTCGCGGACCAAATGGGCATTCTTATATTGCCCGGATGGTGCTGCTGCGACCAGTGGGAAAAGTGGCCAGCGTGGGACAAGGAGAACGAACGCATCGCAGGTGAGTCCTTGCGCGATCAGTTGCGGCGGCTGGAGCGGCACCCGTCGGTGCTTGGGTGGTTGTATGGCAGCGATTTTGCGCCCCCACCGCACGTGGAAGAACTTTATCTGAACGTGATAAGGGAGGTGGAGTGGCCGAATCCTGCGATCTCTTCAGCTGGTGCGCGGAATACGACTGTGGGCCCGAGCGGCGTGAAGATGACTGGTCCCTACGAGTACGTGGCTCCTTCATTTTGGTATGTCGATAAGCGCCATGGTGGCGCATTCGGGTTTAATACCGAGACCAGTCCCGGACCCGCGATTCCTCCGATTGAAAGCCTGCGCCGCATGTTGCCTCCGGATCATCTTTGGCCAATCGATTCGGTCTGGGAATATCACGCGGGCGGAATGTCACGCACACTGGATGTCTTCACAGAAGCACTGAACAAGCGTTACGGGCAGGCGAACTCAATCGAGGAATATGCGATGAAGGCGCAGGTGCAAGCCTACGAGGCACATCGCGCGATGATGGAGGCTTACGGGCGAAACAAGTACACGTCTACGGGAATCATTCAGTGGATGCTGAACAATGCGTGGCCGAGCATGATCTGGCACCTTTACGACTGGTACCTGCGTCCGGGCGGATCTTATTTCGGCGTGAAGAAGGCCTGCGAGCCTCTCCATGTGCAGTATTCGTATGATGACCGGTCTGTGGTCGTCGTGAACTCGCGCTACGAGCCGTTTGCGAATCTGAAGGTCCGAGCGAAAATCTTCAATCTCGATATGAAAGAGAAGTTCGCGAAAGAGATTGTGGCCAACGTCGGTGCCGACAGCAGCACTCGGGTATTTACGCTACCGATGATTGACGGGCTCAGTTCGACATATTTCGTCAGCTTGAATCTGGAATCCGCGGGCGAAATCGTGAGCCGGAATTTCTATTGGTTATCGACGAAGGAAGAGACGCTCGATTGGGCCCGCCAGGAGGAAGACTCTTCCGGACAGTACGACATCTCAACCTGGACCCCGACGAAGGATTTCGCGGACTACACTGCTTTAAACCGCTTGCCCAAAGTGAGTCTTGATATCAGAGCACAATACAAGCAGGACGCAGACCGAGGATCGGCTACAGTTACCGTGCACAATCCTGGTGCGACTCTAGCATTCGCCGTCCGCCTCAAGATCAATAAAGGATCGAGCCACCGGGCCAGCCGCGAGGGGGAGACCGACGACGAGATTCTGCCCGTGCTGTGGGAAGACAACTATTTGGCGTTGTTGCCCGGCGAGACCCGCCACGTGACCGCGGCCTTCCGCGCTTCAGAAAAGAAGTTGCCGCCCAGTCTGGAAGTGGAAGGATGGAACGCACCCTCACAATTCATGACCATGAAATAGAGGCGTACTGGAAATCTGGTATGTGAACTTTTCAGAGCTACGCAGTTCCCAGTATTAGCAATATAGTTAATCCATTCCTGCCAGACCTGCCGGGTGAAGGAAATCCCACGCGGTCGTTGCGTCCTTTCCCCGGCCAAGAACGAAGCAAGACCCAACTTACTTCTCTCTTGAGGGTAACGTTTTGTACCGAATACTTGTGGTGTGTCTTTTTGCAAGTTTGCTCGTAAATTGCGGTTCAAGCCCAAAATCAGTTTTGCAAACGACGGATCCTCCTGCTCCTGCACCAGCGCCTGCTCCGCCACCGGTCAGCAACAGCCCTGCTCCAACGACGACATTGAGCGCTCAGACGTTAAACAATACGAGCGCGTCCGACACCTTTCCGAGTCAGGTGAATGGGAATCTCGGCGCGAACAATATCAGCAAAATCAACATTCACTCGCTGCTCTATTTGGGGGCGAACACGAAAGTGTTCGCGCAACTGCTGATGTGGTTCGGAGATCCGAGACACATGAATGTGGGCTACAACTCCGATGATGCGAACCAGCTAAAGCGGCAAATCGACGATATGGTCAGCCGGGGCATTGATGGCGTGATCGTCGATTGGTATGGTCCGAACAACAGCATCGACAACGCGACGCAGATGGTGATGCATGAGGCGGAGAAGCACGCCGGCTTCTCGTTCGCGATCATGATCGATGCAGGCGCGATTGGCTGGAATCCCTGCAACGGTTGCTCACCGCAAAATGTACTGGTCAACCTGCTGCAGTATGTAGAACAGACATACTTCCCCTCGAGCGCGTACCTGAATATCGGTGGCCAGCCGATTGTGACGAACTTCAACGTTGACAGTAAGTACGCCGTCGATTGGCAGAGCGCGAATGGAAAATTAAAAATGCCTCCACGATTCATATTTCAGGATAATCCGGGCTTTATGCATTCAATGAGCGATGGCAGTTATTCCTGGGTGATGCCTTGGGCGGGGGATTACGGTTTGGGATACCTGCAGAATTTCTATTACACAGGGCTGTCGTTCGCGAACCTGGAGACGGTGGGCGCGGTGTACAAAGGATTCAACGATCAGCTCGCGTCCTGGGGTTCGAACCGAAGAATGGATCAGCAATGTGGCCAGACCTGGCTGAAGACATTCTCGGCGATCAATTCGATTTACAACCAGGGAACTCAGCTGCCTTATCTTCAGTTGGTCACCTGGAATGACTACGAAGAAGGAACAGAAATTGAATCGGGAATCGATAGCTGCTTCTCGCTTCAACCTTCCATCACCGCGAATTCTCTGCAGTGGAAGATCAGCGGGGATGAAAGCACTGTCGATCACTACAACATCTACAGCAGCAGTGACGGACAGAATCTGGCGCAACTGGCACAGGTACCGGTGGGGACATATTCGGCGGATATGTGCAGCTTCAACCTTCCAACCGACAACTACCAGCTCTATGTTCAGGCCGTTGGGAAGCCGTCGATGTCGAATCGCATGCCGGGTCCGATGAACTACACGCCGACGTGCGGGCACTGAGGTGCCACTTCTGTCAGACTCCCACGTCTCGAAAAAACGACGAGACGTGGGGCATCCCCTCATGCTGAACCTTAATCCACTGTTCGAACGTCGTCGGGCAGAGTCAAAATGAACTTGCAGCTCCCACTGGCGACGGAGCACGTGAGAGTCCCCCGACGTAGAACCTTCACGGGCGTGTCATCGGGGAACGTTAGACGGTAGTCGGCGGTGCGGAGAGCGTCAGTGTAAGATTTCAACTTTTCGTCACCGCTGACGAACTTCACGGCGTCCACTTTCGCTCTCTCACCGGTCCCGCCGCTTAGGAGAACGAAAAAGTCGGCGTTCCCGTTTTGCTTGGCCTTGCCCAAGTCGATCGTTCTAAGGTGCTCGAGTTCTTCCTTGTAATGCGAGACCGCGGCATCAGCTTTTGACGGCCCGCCCGCAAGCGAGGCCAACCGTTCGCGAGTCTCCGGAATCGGTCGCAGCCCATTCATTGATAGCGCGTAAGTGCGGAGCGCGAGATCTTTGTTGCCAAGTTTCTCGTAAATCTGGCCCAGATGGTCGCCCACTTCGCCATGATGTCCAAGCGACCAGGCCGCTGCGACATATTTCTCCGCTTTATCGAAATTGCCTTCACCAAACTCGACCCAGCCGAGAGTGTCCCAATATGCGATCAATGAGGAGACGAGCGGCAGGTCTTTCTGAGAGAGGTAGTCGAGTGAGATATTGCGGAGCGCCGCTGCGGTCGCGGAAACAGCAGATTCGGCGTACTGCTGCGCGCGATCCAAATGCGATCCCTTTAGAGATAACTGATACGCGATGTTGTTCCAGACGAGCGGGGTGGCATTCAGTTCGACGGCGTGATCGAACGTAGCAAGCGCTTTTGCATCCTGGCCGAGATTGAGATAGGCGTCGCCGAGCGTGACCTGGAGTTCGGCACTGTCGGGCGTTAGCGAGATTGCCTTTTCCAGTTCGGGTACCGCGAGATCATACTTGTGCCACTCGGCGTACATTTGTCCCAAATTGGCGTGCGCAAATTTATCGAGCGGATTGTTCTCTAGTTGCTTGTTGAAAGCTTTAACCGCTTCTTCGTAGTTGCGATCCTGCCAATAAGTGCGGCCAAGGTTGTTGTAAGCGAACTCATCATACGGATTGACCTCGATCTGTTTCTTAAAGCAGACGATCGCTTGATCATCCTGTCGTGTGCCCAAGTAGATGAGCCCGAGATTGTTCCAGGCAAATTTGTTCTTGGGATCGAGTTCGGTTGCGCGTTTCAGCAATGCCTCCGCGACTTGAAGGTTGCCAGCGTCGGCGGCCGCTCTGGCGCTTTCGATCAGATCGTCGACCTTCATGTCGGCGGGAGGAACAATGCCGCCGGCAGATGCATTCTCGACATTCAACTGCTGGGACAAATCCGCTCCTACGGCGCGGCGGAACGACGCGTAATCAGAAGCACGGTCGACAGGAAGTTCGTCCTGATGTAGAAGCAGCTTGCGACCTGCATCGAAGACTCCGTTTTCGACTTTGTAGGTGGCTTCGTACTCTGCGTAGTCGCGCTTCAGGGAAAAAGCGAGCGGCGCCTGGGCTGAATACTTTGCAGGAAGTTCCAACGTTACTTTGTAGGAGTATTCGCCCTTCGGGCCCAGTTTCAGAGGCTCGCCATCATTATCGGGGTCATCAGGATCCACATCGGGCAAGCTGAACTGCACCAGTGGCAAAGGAACCTGCGTTTTCTTCTTCGACCAATCGAGAAAATTCGGGCGTGACACGTCGTAAGACAGCCTGAAGGGCTCCTTCGTTGCTGCGGGATCGCTCACGACGAGATGGGAAACATCGCCGCCAAGTCCGACATTGATATTTTCAGCAACACGTTGCCAGTTTGATTGCGGAACGCGGCGGAAGATCGAACGCAGCAGGAGTTCTTCGTCTCCCTGAAACTCATAACTGACATGGGCCTCGAGTTTGCCGATCTCATTGATCTTGCCGGTAATTTCCGAACGTTCGTAATCGGGCTTCGGGGTGTCGGCTGGAGTTTCCTCGAGATGAGGCGCGGGAGCATTCTTCACGGTTGTTGGCGGAATTACCAAGGCCTGCTTATGGCGGAGCGTGTAGGCAAGAAGGCGGAACGGGCCGACCTCGGCCGTGGTATCCATCCAGATTTCTTGATTGCCTAACGGCAACATCGTGATGACGTGGTCGAACTGCGAAGGTGAGGGCACATCGGGATCGAGTTTGCGCGAGGAATTGATCAATACCGAGTTCGCGTGCAGCCCTTCGGCCTCGAGCAGAGAGGCCAGCAAAGTGTGCTTGTCTTTGCAGTCGCCGTATTGATTGTGCAGAACGTCGGAGGCAGCGTGAGGCTGATAGCGCCCAACGCCGAGTGAGAGGCTGACGTAGCGAAAGTTCAAGGCAACGAAATCGTAGAGTGCTTCCGTTTTATCCAGATCGGTTGTTTTTCCCCTGGTCAGTTCCTCGGCCTTCGCGCGAACCTCGGGCGTCGGAGCGCGACGATCTTTCTCGAGATTGGCGTACCAGCGGCCGATCTGCTCCCACGTTTCAAAAGTGGTCAACTGAATATCGGGGCGATCATCGTCAGGGCGCCGTTTTTTCTTCTTTTTGTCCTTGTCTTTATCCTTGTTGTCGTCTTCGCGCTCGAGGTGCGAGTGCGCCCAGTGATACACCCGTCGGCCGTTCTCTTCGGTGATCTTGGGGTCCATACCGGGCTTGCATTTGAGCTTCAGAGTGCGTCCCGCGGGAACGTCGACGTCGAGCGTTTCGTCGAGATCGATGTTGTTCTTATCGAAGTCATATTCGGCCCAGAACTGTCCGGCGGCCAGCGGTGTATGGATCACCGTGACCATGTCATATTCAAGGATCTCGCCCGGACGCAGGCCGGGCACGGTGATGTGCTTTTGACGGTAGTCGGTGTACACAGGAGCCTCGCGCTCGATGGGAGCGCTGAGGTCCTGAACAGCGTCGTCGCCAGCCTTTACGACCGAACCGTCTTCCTTCAGAACGCGAACATACGGAATCTCGACACGCTCGTTGGCGGAGTTGTAGCCCTCCTGGAGTTGTCCCCATTGCTGGACCCCGGCTTCGCTCTGCACCCGAATGCGCGCGATGGTTTCTTTCCGTCCGGTACCATCCGCTTCAAAGCGATAACGTGAGTGCATCTGCTCGATGACAAAGGACTCCTGCGCATAGTCCGGTTTCGCGTTCACGACAGCAGCCGCTTTGTCCGCAGGCAGGCCAGCGGACTTATCGCCGCTTTTCGTTGATTGCGGTGTGGACTGGTTGGAGGGCGAGACGGTTTGTTGCGCTAGGGCGGACGTCGACGTGAGACAGCCCGCTAGAAAAATCAATAAAAAGGGACGCATAGAGTGGAATGTTTATTATCCCACGCTGGACTGGCTAAGAGTATGGGCGGCCGCAACGAACTCCGATTCACCATCGAGGGCTGTGAAGCGCGAATCACTTTACCTAAAATTTGCCTCGGGGCAGCGAGGTCTAAGACTACGTAATTTCATGCAATGAAAATATATGTTCATAAAAGTCCTGTGATTGAAATCACATTTTTCTGTTTAGTGCTTGAAAACTCAGGAGTAAAATCCCGCTTAGATAGTCCTGTCAGGCCAAGACGCTTGGCAGCGTGACGCAAACTCAACTGCGCCACGATCTTTCCGTCCGGAGGTTTTCAATGGAAGATCGGGCCCCTGTCGTCTCTCCGACCGAGCAGTCGTCAACGACCACAACTTCGATAAAGCAGCGTGAAGGCCGCGGCGCCTGGGTGTTGACCGCGTATGGTATTTCGGGCCTCGCGTTGTTCGGGGTGCTTGCCTACTTCTTCTCGGACTTCATCGCTCACTAGTTTCCGCTAGCAGTCCTTGGGTTGCAGTCACGAACGGGCGTGTGCGTCCGCGGAAATACTAGGGCTATGTCTGCGTCTCTGGTGTAGATTTCAAATTTTAAATTGCACATCGAGTATGCGAGACCTAGAAATCCGTAATCTGAAACCTCCATCCAGCCGTCCTCCGCACGGACGTGTAGCTTGCTCGTGCTACAATGAGCGTCCTTAGGTTGCTGCCTTCGGCGTTCAGTCGTTAAATCCCACGCAAACTGCGTAACAAACGGAAAGAGCTGTGCCCAAGAGCCCCACTCCCAGTGCGACGCCGGTCACCTACGCTGATGCAGGCGTGGACATAACTCGTGCGAACCGCACCAAGCAGCGGATCAAGTATCTGGCCCATAAGACATTCACGAAAGGCGTGTTGAGCGAGATCGGTGGCTTCGGCGGGTTGTTCGCGGTTGATCGAACCAAGTATGTAGATCCAGTCCTGGTCTCAAGCGTTGACGGTGTTGGCACAAAGCTGAAGATCGCGTTCGAGATGGACCTGCATTCCACTGTGGGAGCGGACCTGGTGAACCACTGTGTTAACGATATCGCAGTGCAGGGGGCCGCGCCGCTTTTCTTCATGGACTATTTGGCGACAGGCAAACTCGATCCGGCGATCGCGGAAAAAGTAGTCGAAGGGATTGCCGATGCGTGCAAGCACAATGGCTGCGCTCTGATCGGTGGCGAGACCGCGGAGATGCCTGGCTTTTATCCCGATGGCGAATACGATCTTGCCGGATTTATTGTGGGAGTAGTCGACCGCGAGAAGATCATCACGGGCAAGGATGTGCAGATCGGCGACATCATTCTGGGTTTGGCGTCGAACGGATTGCACACGAATGGGTACTCGCTAGCACGCAAGTTGCTCTTCGAGGTCGCGAAATATTCGCCCGAAACCTATGTCAATGAGGTCAAGAATAAAGTCGGCAACGAACTGATGCGCACGCATCGGAGCTACTGGCCCGTCCTGCGGAAGTTGATCGATGCGCAGTGCGTTGCGGCTCTGGCTCACATCACCGGCGGCGGCATAACCGAGAACCTGCCCCGCGTATTGCCGCGCGGAACGGCGGCAGCGATTGAACTCGGTTCCTGGCCGGTGTTGCCGATCTTCGAGCATCTGCAGCAACTCGGGAACGTCCCGCAGGAAGAAATGCTGCGGACCTTCAACATGGGGCTGGGCATGCTGCTCGTGATTCCCGCCGCGAAGTTTAAGAAGGCGCAATCTGTGCTGGAGCGCGTAGGCGAAAAAGCTTACACCATCGGACGCATCGTGAAGGGCGAGCGCAAAGTCACCTACAGCTGAAAGACTTCCTCACCACGGAGTCACTGAGGCACGGAGAGAACACGAAACTTGTTTCTCCTGCGACTATCGGCAACATTTTTCATGACGTCCCAAAGCTGATTCGTTACACGGTCTGATCTCAGTGACTCTGTGTCTCCGTGGTGGATTATGATGTTCGCGGACCATGAAATCTCTGGGCATTCTCCTCTCTGGGCGCGGGTCGAATTTCGTTGCCATCGCTGACAGCATCGATGCCGGTCGTATTCCCGATGCGCGTATCGCCGTCGTCATCTCGAACAAAGCCGATGCGGCAGGCATCGCAACGGCGCGGCAGCGCGGTTTGACCGCTCTGCTGATTCCGTCGAAGGGACGCTCGCGCGAGGAGCATGATCGCGAAGTGGTCGCCGCATTGAAAGATCATGGCGTGGACCTGATCTGCCTTGCCGGATACATGCGGCTGCTGTCGCCATGGTTTGTGCGGCAGTTTCCGCATCAGATTCTGAATATTCATCCATCACTGCTGCCGGCTTTTCCTGGGCTCGAAGCGCAGGAGCAGGCGTTTGCTTATGGCGTAAAAGTTTCCGGTTGTACCGTGCATTTTGTGGATGAAGAACTCGACCACGGGCCGATCATCGTGCAAAAGGCGGTTCAAGTTCTGGATGGTGACGATGAACACACATTGGCGAAACGAATCCTGGAACAGGAGCACGTTGCGTACAGTGAAGCGATTCGTCTAATCATTGAGGGTAAGTTCGAGGTCGTCGGACGCAGGCTCAAACGAAAATAGATCTGCGACTGCGGTTCAGGATCTCCGAATCTCTTTGGACATTCTCACGATCGGTAACGTTTCGCCGTTGGCGAGCGGGACGGACTGGTTCTCGATTTCCGTAAATCCCTTCGCGCAATAGAACGGAACGCCGCTTAGGGTTGCGCCCATTTCCAGCCGTGTGAATCCGGCCGCGAGCGCGGCGCGCTCACATGCTTCAAGCAAAATGCTTCCAAGACCACGTCGGGCCCAAGGAGGATGTACAAAAAATGCTCTGATCTTGGCCGCGTCGCGCGCGGGATCAAGTAACGAGTCTTCACGACCCGCATATTGGTCTCCGCCGTAGAGAGTCTTGCGCTTACTCCAGCCTCCGCAAGCAATGATTTCTCCCCCGTCGGACTCGACGGCGAAGTACGTGCCATCTGCAATCAGTTGAGTGTCTACTCCATACACCGATTGCAGCGCTCCTTCGATCTGTGCAGGCGTGTAGTCCTGGGCCTGCAGTCCTCGCACGGATGCTTCGATCAGGTCCTGCAATCGAGGAATATCGTCTGTCACCGCTTTTCTCAGATGAAAGTTCACCGCGATAATTCTACGTTGCAGTTCCGCCCATTAGAGCGGAGTTCCTTATAATGTCTTTTCCCATGTCCAATTTCGCTCCGGTAGACGAACAACTTACATATCTGAAGAAGGGCGCGGCGGAGATCATCCGCGAAGCCGATTTGCGGGCCAAGATCGAGAAGTCGCGGGCGACAGGCAAGCCACTGCGCGTGAAGCTAGGGATGGATCCGACCGCTCCGGACCTGCATCTTGGGCACACGGTCGTGTTGCGCAAATTGAAACACTTTCAAGACCTGGGCCACACGGCCATTTTCTTGATCGGCGATTTCACTGGGATGATCGGCGATCCGTCGGGACGGTCAGTGACACGTCCTCCGCTTAGCCGCGAGCAGATAGAGCAGAATGCCGAAACCTACAAGGCACAGGTATTCAAGATTCTCGATCCCGAGAAGACTGTTGTTGATTTCAATCGCCGCTGGTTCGGGCCGATGAGCTCGGACGAGTTTGTACGCCTCGCTGCGAGGTACACCGTATCGCAACTGCTGGAGCGCGAGGACTTTCACAAGCGCTTTCAGGAAGAGAAGCCGATCTCGGTGCATGAACTGCTTTATCCGCTCGTGCAGGGCTATGACTCCGTCGCGCTTGAGGCCGATGTCGAATTAGGTGGCACCGATCAGAAATTTAACCTGCTGGTAGGACGCGAGTTGCAGCGCGCGTATGGACAAGAGTCGCAGGTGGTACTCACCACGCCGATTCTCGAAGGGCTCGACGGCGTGCAGAAGATGTCGAAGTCGCTGGGAAATGCAATCGGCATCCACGAGCCTCCGCTTGAGATGTACGGCAAGATCATGAGCATCTCCGATGAAATGATGTGGCGCTATTACGAACTGCTGACCGATGTCCAGGTCGCCGAGATCGAGAGCATGAAGCGCGAAGCGCATCCGATGCAGGCGAAGAAAGATCTGGCACGCCGGATTGTGGCTGACTTTCATTCAGCAGAGGCGGCCGCGAAAGCTGGCGAGGACTGGGCGAAGCAGTTTCAGAAGGATGAAGTGCCGGAGGATGTCGTTCAGATTTCGGTTCAAGCCAGCGAGATTGGCGGGGCGGTCGACGACAACGGAGGATTGGTTCTGCGGGTGGACCGTTTGCTCGTGAAGTGTCGCCTCGCAGAATCAACTACAGACGCGGGCCGGAAGCTCAAGCAGGGCTCCGTGAGAGTCAATGATGTCGTTCAGAAGGAGCCGCGATTGGTGGTGGATGGACCCTCTCCCAAAAAGCTGACACTTCGTGTCGGCAAGCAACTTCGAATTGCTGAAATAAGCTGGTGACCTCTCTTTCGTTCGTTTCTGCTACTCTCATCCGCGCAAGATGCGCGCAGCGGCCATTCTCGGGCTGGGATGTTCGCCAAAGAACCTCAAACCCTTTCAGAAGGACAGTGCCGTCGAGTGGCGAATGGGTTTGCCTAGCGCCGCCGATGAGGTCGACGTCATTCTGATCTTTGGTGGCGACGGGACGATCCATCGGCACCTTGGGCAATTGGTGAGGTTAGGGCTGCCCGTGCTGGTTGTCCCCACTGGCAGCGGGAACGACTTCGCTAATTCTCTTGGGCTGCGGGGGCTACGCGAATCACTCGTCGCATGGCACAGATTCACCGCTCATTCCACCAACGTGCGGGTAATTGATTTGGGAGTGATCACTACCGTCGGTGAAGCAAGGACTAACAGTGCGGTTCCGGACAACCGCTATTTCTGCTGCGTCGTGGGCGTCGGCATAGACGGTGAGGTCGCCCGGCGGGCCAACCAGTTGCCACGCTGGTTGCGCGGAAATGGCGGATATGTGCTGAGTATGATTCCCACGATCTTCAGCTTCGCGCCATTCCGAATGAAAGTGTCGACTGCCGATGCGTCCAATCAATGGACGGTGCACAGCGATCAGCCCACTCTCCTGGCGGCCTTCGCCAATACTCCGTTGTACGGTGGCGGGATGAAAGTCGCACCACGAGCGCAACTGGATGACGGGCTACTCGATGTGTGTCTGGTTAGTGCGGTACGGCCGTTCCGGCTCTTTCGATTGTTCCCCACCGTTTACAGCGGTCAGCATCTGAAGATTCGCGAGGTAGGTTACTTCCAAACATCATACGCACGTGTCGAAACAGAACTTCCCATTGATGTCTATGCGGATGGGGAATTTGTCTGCCGGACGCCGATTGAGGTTGGGATTCAACGTGCTGCTCTGAAGGTCCTTACCGGGCCATGAGATTCCGGCGGTCTCTGGTGCTACACTTTCCCCATGTCTGAAGGACGTTCGCGCACACTGCTCTGGATTTTGATTGGCGGCGGAGCATTTTTCCTATTCGTGCTAGCCGTGTTCACGCTGGTATACCTCGCGCTTCATGCAGGAACAGGGGAAGCCAGCCTCGGCGGATTCGGCGATCGCATCGGTGTCGTTGATCTCGATGGCGTGATTTTGTCGCCGCAACCGGTCGTCGGGCAACTGAAGAAGTTCGGCGAAGACTCCTCCATCAAAGCGATCATCCTGCACGTCAATTCGCCCGGCGGAGGCGTCGCCGCGTCGGAGGAAATTTATCGCGAGGTGAAACGGCTTCGCAGCGAGAAGAAAAAGAAAGTCGTGGTCTCGATCGAGACCGTCGGGGCGAGCGGAGCTTTCTACGTTGCTTCCGCTTGCGACAAGATTTATGCCGACAAAGGCAGTATCGTCGGCTCGATTGGTGTGATTGCGCAGTGGGTGAACTATGGCGACCTGTTGAAGTGGGCCAAGCTGAAAGATGTCGTGATCAAGACTGGTGAGTTCAAGGACACTGGCAACCCGGCACGCGACCTGACTCCGGCCGAGCAGGCTTACATGCAGTCGCTGATCGACAACATGTTTGGACAATTTATCCAGGCGGTTGCTGACGGCAGACACATGAAATTTGACGACGTGAAGGCGATCGCCAACGGCAAAGTCTGGACGGGCGAGCAGGCGCAGTCGATGAAGTTGATCGATAACGTGGGAGATTTTGAGGCCGCAGTTGCCGACACGGCAAAGTCCGTTGGGATATCGGGAGAGCCGACCTTGGTGCGTCCGGAAAAGGACCGTAAGACGCTGCTGGACCTCATGTTGGGAGATGTTTCGCAATACATCCCCACCCGCGAGAAGCTGATGGAGCAGGAAGTCGGGTTCTACTATTTGTGGAAGTGAGGGAAGGAAGAACTAGATTGCAGATTTCAGATTTTTGATTGCAGCTTGAAAATCTGCTAAGCCCTTAGCCGGTCAGAATCTGCAATCTAGAATGTAAAATCTGCAATCCGTCTTTAAACTTCTGCCTTCTGACTTTTCCGGACCCAAAGCCGTAACTTGCATCCAACCCCTGAAATTTGAGAAGGTTATGAGTGCCGTTACGGGGCTCCCACCCCAACGGGGAGCTTCGACGTACAAAACATTAGAATTTGTGGGGACGAGAGGGCGTTTATGACCAAAGCCGATCTGATCGATGAAGTCTCGCGTTTGGCGGAACTTACGCGGAAAGACAGTGAAGTGATAGTAGAGACGATCTTCGACAGCGTGGTGCGATCGCTGCGCGCTGGCGACAAAATCGAGATCCGCGGCTTTGGCAGCTTTCGTACGCGGCAACGGCGTCCCCGGGTTGGACGCAATCCAAAGACTGGCGAGCGCGTCGAAGTTCCGGCCAAGAAGATCCCTTTCTTCAAGCCCAGCAAGGAGTTGAAAGATCTGGTCAACGAGACTACGCCGGTGGCGACAGCAACTGCGCCGACTCCTCCACCGGCAACTCCGGCGGCTCCAACGGCATAAATCTGCAGAACTTCAGCGAGCTTGTTTACTCTGATCCGAAGGTCCGAAACAGAAATGTGCTCCGGGCTTTTGCCAGCAGCGGCTTGCCGTTAAAAGTTGCTCACCTTTTGGATAGCCGCCGACAACATACTTCCACCCAAGAGTAGTCCCGCTCCTTGCTTACCTGTCGGTGGAACGGTGTTCGAGGACCAGTTTGCGGAGTTCTTGATTTCAAAGCTTCATTCAGCAATCAGCGCTTTTCAGAGAAGTACAGGTTAGCTACTTGCAATGCAAGTTTGTCCGGATCGATGTCGGTTCGATTTGCGAGCATAATGATGGTTAGCTTGTCTTGAGGAAAGCGCTGAATCGTGGTGCGGAAACCGATGGTCTCCCCGTCATGCCACATACGCTTGTGGCCATGATAAGGATCAAGAAACCATCCGAATCCATAGCTTACGGTGTGTCCTTCTGAAGTCGGCAGCCCATCTGCCACGTGAACCGGTGTCAGAGCCGGCTGCATCTCGGCTTCGCTCAAGAGAGTGTGATTTCGAATCGCCTGGTCCCATCTTGTAAGGTCGTCGATAGAGGTATAAATTCCTCCGTCGCCGAGCACGGCCGAGGTTGGGCTCTGATCGGTTTCCTTGAACGAGTCACCCTCTCTTGTGTGACCATATGCGCGGTTTAGGACCTCGTTCTTTCCCTTCTCGAACGCCAAAGTGTTATCCATCTTGAGGGGCGCGAAGATTCTATCGTGCAGGAACTGGCCGAACGGCTTGCCAGATACTTTTTCGACAATCATCGCCAGCACTGCGTAACCGGAATTGCTGTACTCCCATTTCGTGCCCGGGGAAAATTTGCCACTTGATTGCTGCTCTAGGAGTCTCAGCACGCCGGCATCGAGAATCTGCGGGATATTCTCCGGCGGCGTGTCCGGATACTGCTTCATCAGAATGTCTTCGTAATCCGGGAGACCGGATGTGTGGTTCAACAGGTTGCGAACCGTAATGGCACGTCCGTACGCCGGAAACTCGGGGAAGATCTCGGTCAAATGCTCGTCGTAACGCAACTTGCCGTCATGCACCAGCAGCATGATGCACGTGGCGGTGAACTGCTTGGTGAAGGATGCCAGCCGAAAGCTTGTGTTCGGCACGATCGGACGCAAGGTGCGAAGGTCGGTAACACCATAACCCTGCCGGAAAACAGGCTTGCCGTCGCGAACCACGAGAACAGCAACTCCGGGAGCGCTGGTCGACTTGAGGGAAGAGAAGACTTCGTCAATTTGGCCGGACGGCACCTGAGCCTGGGCGGCAGAAGCCAGCCCTATGAAAACACACATCGCGACACGAACACGCACGGAAAGATAGTTCGAGGAATCAATCATGCGAGACAGCATACGCCAGCGGCGCGGCTATTCGCTGTCAGGCTTGGCTCCCGGAATCCGCTTCTTCAGGAACTTGATCTGGCCGTTATGATTCGACTCGTGCTCGCAGACGTGAAACCACTTGCAATAGTTGTTAGTCGGGCCCCATCCCCAATCTTTGTCCACGGTCATTAGCCAGTTGTCGTCGCGTTTGCGGAGCTCGGCTAAGGTCTGCTCGCGGGTTTCTTGCAGGATGTTGAGGTAGTAATCGAGGTCGTGACCTTTAATTCCTTTACGCGCCGGTTCGCCGAGTTCCATGGGCATGCCCCACTTCTCTTTGAAGGCCTCGGGCAGTTGCTTCATCGAAATTCCGGCAAAGGTGATGGCGTGGTAAAAGGCATCCGTCGCGGCAAGATGTAGCAGAAGCGCACCAATCCTGTTGGCGTTATTGTCGATCAGGAAATCGAGATCCTTCTGCGTCATCCCTTTGACGGAACTGAGCATCACCATACGCATCCAGGTCATCATCGAAACGAGCGTGCCGATCTGCGGCGAGTAGCCTTTCTTAGGCCCGATGATGTTGACGTCAGACTCTTCGGAGACGGCGAGCTGTGGGACCAGCGTGAGACCTGAGACCCCGGCGCCGAAGGCGGCTGCCGTCATAAGGAAATTGCGGCGTGTGGGTACACATTCGGGTGGGAACATAATGAACTCTTTGCTGATGGAGTCTCCGGCTAAGGGCGTCGGCGATGGTACCACAGTTCGAGGGCTAGGGTCGGGAAGGTTCGGGGCGTGGCGTGTTTCCAGCGCCCATGAGTATCAATGATCGCTCGGCAAAGGGAGCGTAGAGCAGAATGGCCGTGAAGCCGAGGGCCAAGCCATATCCGATCTGCGGCACGAGAAGGAATGGAGCGAGCGCCCAAAGCTCGTCCAGGGCGAAGATGATCACGAAAAGGCGAAGGAACTTCTGGCCTAAACCGGGTACTCGGAATGCGGCTGTGGAGATGAGATACAGGCGAATCGGAATTCCGGCCACTGCTGTAATGATTAGACCTACGACGATCCAGACCGGGTGGGAGGCGGTTGCGGCAAGTGTTTCATCGACCGCACGAAGCCTCGCCAATGTGATGATGTAGAAACTGAGATACATCAGCTGCAAAAGCAGGAAGAGGATCGTCACGAGAGTCCCGTGGGCCTGGGGTACCTCATGTGGTGCAGTCAGCAAGCTGGACGAATCTATCGACGGCCCGTTCACAACGCCGCGCTGCAGTTCGGAATCCAGCTGAACATTTGGGGACGCGGGCTCGGGGCCAAGTTTATCTCCAGCGACTTGAACTGGCGCGATGAATCGGTATCCCCGGCGGGCCAGTGTTTCGATGTACCGTGGGCTTGAGGCCGAATCGCCGAGCACGTCCCGAATCTTGTTGACCGCCGTGTTCAGACTGTGATCGAAGTCAACGAACGTCCCATCGGGCCAGAGCCGTTCTTGAATTTGAGCGCGCGAGACCACCTCTCCCGCGTGCTCCAAAAGCATGATCAAGATGTCGAAGGGCTGTCCCTGGAGTTGCACACGGCGTCCCTGTTTTCGCAATTGGCCTGTCGCCTCATCGGCTTCGAAGACTCCGAAGCGAAACAGACTTTTCTGGGGAATTGTCGCCATCAGCGTGATCAGTCTACATCCTGAAACTGTCAGACCGCTTGAGGTAGCGGCGTAAGTGGAAGATTTAACGCGGCTTAAGAGATGAGGAAGAAATGAGCTGCGATTGTGCCGCGATCGATTGAAGATCTACCCGATACGCGAACATCCTGTGCCTATGGCAGGAATTTCAACAAAGACGAAAGGCGCGCGGATGATGATCCTGGTTGCGATTAGCACCGCGATCGTCATCAGTGGAACAAGGCCTCTTCGCGCTCAGCAATCCACAACGACCGAGGCTTTCAACCGGTACGTAGGCGCAGCCGAGGCACGGATCAACGAAGAGCGCAATTCCTCTTTCCTGAGATTGAATTCTATCAACCCTTCCGAACGAGCCGACTGGTCACGCCAACTCCGGGCTGGCGAGATCGTTATCGAAAAACAAGGAAATACTCCCGAGCAGATTCCGAGCGGGCTCATTCACGATTGGGTGGGGACAGTGTTTATTCCCAACGCGACTGTAGGGCAGGTTATGGCTCTCGTGCGGGACTACAACCATACCGCGAATTACTATGCTCCCGATGTCATGCAATCACGACTGATCTCCACGAGTGGCGACGACCTGCATGTCTTCATGCGCCTTCGAAAGCACAGAGTCGTCACCGTGGTGCTCGATACGGAATATGACGTTTACTACGCACGTCTTGATGCAGGTCACCAGTACAGCGTCTCTCGCAGTACACGCGTTTCGGAGATCGCAGATCCGGGCACGCCGAATGAACATCCGCTTGCTGCTGGACAGGATCACGGATTTCTGGGGCGACTGAATAGCTATTGGGCCTTTGCGCAGGCGGAAGATGGAGTTTTCGTGCAGTGCGAGGCAATTTCTCTGACGCGCGATATACCTGGCGGTCTGGGATGGATGATCGGTCCATTTGTGAACAGTATTCCTCGGGAGTCATTGCAGTTCACATTGAACGCTACACGCGCAGCCGTGGAAGGCAAGACATCCGCTCTAAAGAATGGCGAGTAGATGCACGGGAGGAGATATGTCGGCTACAACAGAAATTGCAACTCGGGTTGTCTCGGCTTTTAAGACGGCACCTCGGCTGCAGCAATCGCTAACGGCTGCAGTCGAGAAGAAAGCGTTGCTCTGGATGGCTGTGCGGACTCCAGGGTGGATATCTTCCGATCATCTGACGCTACTCGGCTTCCTTGCACAGTTTCTGGCGGGAGTTGGGTACACACTGGCCGGATGGAACAAACAGTTCCTGTGGCTGGCTACCTTCTTCATTGCTTTGAACTGGTTGGGGGACAGCCTGGACGGAACACTGGCGCGATTTCGTAACCAGGAGCGTCCGCGATATGGATTTTACGTCGATCACATGGCCGACACGTTCGGCGCGGTTTTTCTAATGGGCGGCCTGGCCCTCTCGGGATTTTTGCATTGGCAGGTTGCGGCAGGAATGCTGGTTGGATTTCTGATCCTTTCGATCGAGTCGTATCTGACCACGTACACCATTGGAAAGTTTCGCATGTCGTACGCTCTGTTCGGACCGACGGAGATTCGCATCCTGCTGATGATTGGTAATGTGGCGCTTCTTTACCGGCCATATGCGCACTTGTTTGGGCATAGATTCCTGCTGTTTGACGTCGGGGGAGTGATTGCAATTGCCGGAATGATGTCGATGGCGATCATCGCCACTGCGGTGCATACGGTCCAGTTGTATCGGGAGGAGCGGATTTCGTGAGTGATCGCTTGAGATGGCCAGGGTTCGTCCGATGGCTGAAGTTCAACCTCGTCGGAGCCATTGGTATCGGAGTACAGTTGGCGATGCTTTGGATGCTGACCAATCTTGGTATCGGCTATCTGCTCGCGACTGGGCTTGCCGTCGAGGCCGCGGTACTGCACAACTTCATCTGGCATGAGCGCTTCACGTGGACCGAAAGGTGCGGCGCAGGCATCGGACCCACGTTTGAGCGTCTAGTACGCTTCAACCTGACCACAGGAGTCGTTTCGATCGGCGGCAATCTGCTGTTCATGCGTTTGTTCGTCGGAGGCGCGCATCTCCGTCCAATGCTGGCGAATATGATCAGCATTGTGATCTGCTCGATCGTGAATTTTGCTGTGAGCGATCACTGGGTATTTCGGGCGATCGCACGCGCTCACTGACAATCATCACATTCCGGGCCGTGAAGCGCCGGAATCCGCTGTTGGCCGGCAGCGGGCAGGAAGCGGATTTCTCGCTTTCGCTTCGAAATGACAAAGTTTATGGGCGGATGCCGACAGCCGCCATCATGCGGCCGGTTTTGCCCTTTTCCGCGCGGTAGGAGAAGAGCAGTTCCGGATGACAGTTCGTGCAAAGTGGAGAAGTTTCAATGTTCTTCTTTGGCACTCCTGCAGCAATCAGTTGCTGGCGATTCGCTTCCACAAGATCGAGGAAAATCTTCTTTGGCAATTCGCTGTGTCCGGGCGCACGGGCTGTGAGAAACAGTAGCGGATATTTCTCGCGTACTGGATCGGAGTCCTTCACTTCGTGGAAAAGGCCGGCGCCATAAGAGAATTGCGATTCGAACTTCGTGCGAACTTCTTCGCCCACCTCGTAACAGCAGCCCTGGATCCCTGGACCAATGGCGGCTTTCAGATCACGAGGGCGGCTGCCAAAGCAGCGGAACATCTCGCCGACGCCTTTTTCGACGATGCGCTTCACTGTTCCGCGCCATCCTGCGTGGAAGACGCCGACCGTTTTCCGCTTCGTATCGACCAGGATCGCGGGTAAGCAGTCGGCAGTCTGAATTGCGAGCAGCAAGCCTGGGGCGGAAGTGATCAGGCCATCACCGAAGATTTGTTTCTTCGGGACAGAGTTGACGCAGTGGATGAGGTCGGAGTGAATCTGGCGCAAGGTGACGAATGGCCAGAAAGTATCGGGCGCAATCTTCAATCGATTGCGGGTTGCAGCACCGATGTTGTTCAGGAAGGCAATCCGGTTTCGCTCTACGGCCGCACGCGAATCGTCTTTCGTGAACCCAAGGTTCAGGTCGCCTTTGCCGTAGACACGCGAAAACCCGCCAACACGGGTTGAGAATCCGTGGACGAGCCACGGCACGTCCTTCAATTGCTTCGCTTGAAGGATGTTCAGCTTGGATTTGCTGATTGCTTTGGAAGGGGCCCTTGTCGACACCTTTCCATGTTACAGGAATTGACCGGGAGGGCCCGTTGCGGGCGGCTATCCCACATCCTTCCCACATAGATCTCAATACTTCCAGCTCTTCACATCGGCACCGGCTGGAGCTGTTTCTTCCATGTGCTTGATCATCTCGGGCCAGTAATGCTGATTGATGCCAGCCGCGGGATCGATGTCGCCGATATAGCAATGGGGCTTGCGCACGCCGAAATCGAAGCTGCCCCGATAGTAGGGATCGGTGGTCGTGTCCATGAAATCTTTGAGCAGGTGCACGGCGCGATCGAGATAGAACGTGTCGGCTTCGCCCACATAGAAGTGCATCTTGCCGGCGAGTTTTGGGCCGAGCACCTTCCAGTCGCGCTGCATGATCGCGCTCAGATCGTAATTTTGCTTCCACGATTTCGCGACCTCGTGATCGATCTCGCCGGTACGCTTGTTGAAGATGCGCTTGGGATATCCATCGTTACCGACCGTACTGAACTCGGCCTCCCAGGTATCGAGTTGTTCGCCGGAGCGGCTGTGCGTTCCTTGCACGAGTTCGTAGCGATTCATCTGCTCCATGGTTGAAAGCACCAGGCCATCGGGCTGGCGCACGGAAGGCCTTGGAACATTGCCGAATGGTCCCTCAATCCAGAATGCGTTTTTATCGTCGTAAAGATTCATCGTCATATACGCGCGGAAGTCGACCACGTCGGGACAGGCTACCCATGCGCCGTTATAAAAATCCGGATAGAAAACTTGCGAGGCGAGGCTTTCCCATCCACCGGTAGAGCCGCCGTAGACCGCTCGCGCCCAACCTTGCCCGATTCCGCGATAGGTCTTCTCGATGTACGGAATTAGTTCCCGAGTGATGGCGTCTCCATATGGGCCTACGTTCGCGGAATTCACTGCGTACGAATCGTCAAAGTACGGCGTGGCATGCTGGATTGTGATCAGAATGAAGCGGGGAAGTCGGCCCGCAGTCCAATCCTGATAGAGCTTGTAGCCGTTCTGTGCTGTTCGGAGTTCTCCGCCCTTGAGATCTTCGCTCGGCGGGGTAGTACGAAAAGCAACTAGTCCTGGTAGATCGCGATGAAAGTGATCTTGCAGCACAATGACTGGATAGTGCGCATTCGGATGTTCCTCCCATCCATCCGGGAGAATGATGACCGCGCCGAGGTAAATCGGGCGTCCCCAAAACTTGCTGAGCATGTCGCTTTGGATCCGGACGTGCTTCACCCACTTATTGTCGACAACCTTGTGCTCGTCGTTGGCGGCGCTCCAGCCGGCCAGGCGATCCGCGACCGTGGGATCTTGTTCTACTGTCGGATTTTTAAGCTTCAGCGAGAGCTTTACGATTTGTGGGGATTTCGGATCGAAATGAATTTTGACTGGCTTGCTGAAAAGATTGCCTGGCTTGGTTTGCCAGTGCTGGCCTTCGCCTTTGTCGGGAGGCAGCTTCAGCGTGCGGCCGTTGCCCATGCGAAATGTGTCGTAAATGTTGAGGACAGCCTGGACCCAGTAGTCGCCCGCGGGGACTTCGTTCAAGCTCTCGGCGGGATAGCCCAGAGTTGAGGCGTCAATTACGGCGGAAGCGCCGGGAGGCAGGGCGTCGACGTCGATTCCAAACATCTGTTGCGATTTCGCTGTCATGAAGCTGACCTGATAGCGAGGCTCGTCGTTGTCGTTATTCGAAAGCACAAGCACGATGTGCCCATCGAGCGGAGTGGCGTTGACTTCCTTTGGGAAAAACATTTCGAAGCGAGTGGTGGCCGCCTTGGGCAGGTTCTTCTTGTCTTTGGCAGCGAGGGCGGGAGTGGAGAGGAGTAGCGAAATCGCCAGCAACAGATGCAGGTTCTTCAAGATCGGGGCTCCTTTGGGCGAAGGCGCAGTTTACATCACATTCGCCCGACTTTTTGCGGGAGCCGCGGTTTGCTCCGGTGCGTGAGGCTCCGCTATAGTTTTAAGCATGTTTGAGAACTTTACCGCGACCGATCGCTGGACGAAGAAGCAGGTCCACTGCGCGTATCAATGCCAGATCGTGGCGATCGCCACGCGCCACGCCGATGCCGTCGACTACAAATTTCTTGTTGGCGGAAGAAAAGTGTGGGTGGCGCTGCCGCATCCGGCATGGGTCGAATACCACAAGCGCACGGGCAACATGATCACGGATTCACTGGCCGTGGAGATCGCTGGTCATTATCTGAAGACGGCGCTGGAGTCTGGTGAAGGCGTCGGGCGGGAGATGTACTCGCTGACTGTGGAAGAGACGCTGAAGCATCTCGAGGCGGCCGTGACGGAGATGGAAGCGCAGCCGGCGTAGCACGCTGTGGCCACAGGGTTGGCCACTTTCTATGAAGGCAAGTCCCGAACTCGTTGTCTTCGCGAAAGTGATGCTCGGAATCTTCGGCGCCCTGGGGATCTTCGCTATTGGGATGACCGTGCGCCTCTTCATGAGACCTCCTGAGCCTAGCACCGTGAAGCTAGCGGCGACCAAACGAACCCTAATGCTCTCTTCCTGGCTTGTGATCCCGATCGTAGGCAACGCGGTCAAGGCGCTAACTACTCGCGAGTATTGGCTACTACTGGTTTCCGCACTGCTTTTCAGCTATGTGCTTCCGGTGCTCGTGCAGTTCCTTAGAATTCGAACGGCCTTGAAATCAACCCCGCCGACTGCATAGCCGAAGTACTTTAGATTACAACTGCTTCTCTATACTCCCCAAACACTCGCCGCATCGCGTCTGATATCTCTCCCACGGTCGCACATGCCTCCACGGCTGCCACGATTCGCGGCATGAGGTTTGCGCCTGAGCGCGCGGCGTCTTCCACTCCTGCGAGCGATGACTTCCAGGGCCCCGCATCGCGCTTTGCTCGCAAAGCTCGCACTCGCTCGACTTGTTTGGGTTCTAGCGCGGGATCGATGCGCTGGATAGGGATCGGTTTTTCTTCTTCGACTTCAAAGCGATTCACGCCGACGACGATCTGCTCTTGATTGTCGACCTGCTGCTGGTATTCATAGGCGGCGTTCTGGATTTCCTGCTGTACGTAGCCGCGCTCGATCGCCTTTAGCATTCCGCCAAGAACTTCGATCTTGCCAAGATATTCCGCAGCACGTTTTTCGATCTCGTTTGTCAGAGTCTCGATGTAATACGAACCGGCCAGCGGATCGATGGTCTGCGGCGCTCCTGACTCGTAAGCGATGATCTGCTGCGTTCGCAGCGCGATTCTTGCAGCCTGCTCTGTCGGCAATGCCAGAGCTTCATCGAAGGAATTCGTGTGCAGAGATTGCGTTCCTCCGAGTACGGCGGCCATCGCCTGAATTGCTGTGCGAACGATATTGCTCTCCGGTTGTTGCGCCGTCAGCGTTGAACCTGCCGTCTGCGTGTGGAAGCGAAGCATCCACGAGCGAGGATTCTTTGCTTTAAAGTGCTCGCGCATAATGCGCGCCCACATTCTTCGTGCTGCGCGAAATTTCGCCACTTCCTCCAAGAAATTACTGTGCGCGTTGAAGAAGAACGACAGCCGCGGAGCGAACTTATCGACATCAAGTCCGGCGCGGATCGCCGCTTCCACGTACGCCATACCGTTGCCCAGCGTGAAGGCCACTTCCTGCACCGCGGTCGACCCAGCCTCGCGCATGTGATATCCAGAGATCGAGATCGTATTCCAATCAGGCACGTTCTCATTGGCCCACGCGAACATGTCGGTGATCACACGCATCGCCTGCTGGGGTGGATAGATATACGTCCCGCGCGCGATGTATTCCTTGAGCACGTCGTTCTGCACCGTGCCGGAAAGCTTCCGAATGTCGGCGCCCTGCCGCCGCGCCACTGCAATGTACAAAGCCAGCAAGATCGATGCCGTGGCATTGATGGTCATCGAGGTGGACACTTTCGTTACGTCGATGCCATCGAACAGCCCCTGCATGTCTTCAATAGAATCGATCGCGACGCCGACCTTTCCGACCTCGCCCATCGCGAGTGGATGGTCCGAATCTATGCCGATCTGCGTGGGCAGATCAAACGCAACAGATAGTCCCGTGGTGCCATTGGCGAGCAAATACTTGTAACGTTTGTTCGATTCTTCAGCGTCGCCCATGCCGGCATACTGGCGCATGGTCCAGAGGCGTCCGCGGTACATGGTGGCCTGCACGCCGCGCGTGAACGGATATTCGCCGGGATATCCGACCTCGCCTTCGTAGTCGGAGCCTTTCAGATCGGCAGGAGTGTAGAGTTGCTCAACGGGAATGCGAGAGGAAGTTTCGACGTCGTTTGGCATTCTGGGAGGCGCTTTCAGCTTTTCCGCCATTGATGGTCACCAATGCAGATCTTCACTCTACCGCTGGCTTTTCCTCCGCACCCGCCAGAACGAACTCAACCCGAACCAGGCAAACGCCACTGCGAAACAGATTGCAATCGCCAGGCGGCCACTGCCAACCTGGCCCGCATGATATTTCCCGTATTCCCTCACAGAAGCTCCTGCGAAGCCCAGTGCCATCACCAGGAACAGCAGGCCGGTAACTTCAAGCCAGAGCATGTGAGCGGCACGTCCGAAGGAACGGGCGGTGGTAGAAACGGCGCTCAGCACGGCATTTGCGGTGCGGCTTCGACCTGCTTGATTGCGGGCGATCCGCGCTGCAGCACCGAGTTTACGCAGTGCAGAAACTTTGCTCACGCTCTCGATTTTAACAGCCTTAGAGCGCTACAATGGCGCAACGTAGTGGTGAGTGAACCGTTCCGCCGTTCACCGCATCTGATCAGGTAGGAAGAAGTTTCGGGGAGGCTCAGTGGATCCACAACTCAAACAATTGATGAAAGAGCTCGGGGATGCCATCAACGAATCTCTTTCCGACTCTGAGCAGATCTCCGAAGTTGTCTCCCGCATTAAAGAGGGAGGCTACGATATCTTCCTTGTGCTCGAGGCGACGATCGGGGTGAGCAAGCAGGGCGATAAGACTGCCGACAAGACCTCGCTCGTCACGACCATGTCGAGCAATCCTGAACTGAAGGTCAGCGATCAGGATTTGAAATTCCTGAAATCGCTGCGCATCAAGATCGACGAAGAAAAACACGATAAAGAAAAGTAACTGGCGCTATTCGCTCAAGACCTGATCCAGTAACTGCCCTACGGCGCGATCTGCCTCGATGATCGAGGATTTGTGATCGGGCATCCCTGAAAGATCTACGTTCGCGAATGCAATCCGTCCGAATGGCGCCGCACGAAGCACGTCTCCAGGCGCGGGCTTGCCATCTTTGCCAAAATAAAATCCGGGAGCGGGGCTGGCATACGCGTGTCCCCAGCGGTTTAGGATGATCCCTGCTATGTCGCGTGAAGCATCGAAGCCTGTTCGTGCGAACATATCCGTAAATTGCTGCCGAATCTGGCCTTCATATTCGCGGAATGGAATGGAGATCATCTCCCCGCGGCCCAAGTGACCTTGCTCTTCCGTGCTGTGACCCGGGCGTGAGTACACAACCTTCAAAGTGATCACCACCGGCGAATCTGGACCTATCGTCGGCGACTCGGCTCCGCAGAGCGCCAGCTTGCGCAATTGCAGGTAAGTTCCAAAGCCTTCGAACCACTGCGCGCCTGAAATACCCATCTTGTACAAGAATCGCCAATTTCGCACTGCAACGTTGGCGATCATGCAGGGCGACCGGTAGAACTGCGCGTAAGCGTCTTTCCGATCTTGAGGAAGGTCGCGAACGATGTGCTTGGTCGTCCAACTTCCGCCCGCCATGACGACCGCGCGCGCGCGAACTTTGTATAGCTTTCCGTCGCGCGTATAGAAAATTGTTACGAACTGCGACTTCGCCGGATCACCTTCGTGTCTTACCCAAACGGCCGTGGATCCTAGTCTGATGCGGGACGCAGTTCCAGGCCGATCAAGCGCGGCGAAATTTATAGATTTACGACAAACATCTTCTAGGGTATGTTCACCCCCGATCGAATCCGGAATCATTGTTTTCACTATCAGCCGCGCTATTCCGCTGTTGCCATCGGGAAACATCTGGTTCTCATCGTCGAGCGTCGGACCGAAAGCGTCGAAGGCGTATGCCGTGTAGCCGGAAAGCGCGTCGGGTCCTAGCCCAAACGCACTGCCTTCGTCTGGCGTAAGGAATGTTCGGACGGTTTCGCGGCTGATCTGATACTTCTCCATCAAGTGATCTTCGAGAGTGATCGTGTCGAGCCGCCGCGAGATGGCATCACCGCGATATTGAGGTGCCCGGAATGGGGAAGGTCCTTGAGTTCGCAGCAACTCCTCACGGCTTTTCGCCGAGATGGGAGCGCCTTCCAACTTCTTTCCCCAAGGGTCGGTAAGCCACACGCCTTCGGGCTTCCCGAACTTCTTGCCGAAATAGATGCCGTATGGCGCGCCACCCAAATAGGGCGTCGTCGTAAGCCGGACCTCGGGTTCGGAGCTGCCCCATTTCTGATATTCGAGTTTCGGCGTTTTGAGCCCAATCGATTGATAAAAGCGCTCAATGAAGCTGTGCGGATAGTTCACCTGAAACAGGGCGGAGCCCTGGTGTGCGAGCAGACGGTGTCCGTCAACGAGGAACTCATTGCGCTTGGCTTCACCGCCAAATACCGGATGGTTATCGAGCACAAGGCAAGTTTTGCCCTCGGCAGCCTTGCGTTGAAAGATCAGAGCCGCCGCAAGCCCACTGATGCCGCCACCCACGACCACGCAGTCGTATGTTTCGCCTGTGTCGAGAGAATTCGCAGGCTCGGCCTGAAATTCGCCATCTCGGATCCTGTGACCAGCTTCCAATACCGCGTACGTATTCCCATTTGAGTTTGCGTAATCGCCCACTCCACCGTAGCCCGTCCAGTCGTCGGGAGTCGCGTCGTTCTTTTCCTCTTTCTGCGCTAGCAACTGACCTGGCGAAACGGATGCAAGCAGTGTTCCGCCCGAAGCCAGAAGCGTAGCGTTCAGAAAATCGCGACGGGTAATGTCTTGCTCAAAACCGCGAGACTTTGATGTGGAACTCTGGATGTTCAGTTGAGATGTGCCTTCTGGTTTTACGGGTCGCTTGCGACTCAATACTCGCTCCAAATTTTCAGTATGCGAACATTATACGGACGCGATTCTCACTTCGCGTGAGAACTAAAGCAGACAGGATCGCGACCGAACCCCGTTACAAGTCTCCATCGGCGAGTTGTCGCCCGTGACCGTTGCGCTCGAGCCATTCGTACAGAAATGTCTGATAAAGATAGGATGCGACGATTTCCTCCCCGAGTTCGTGCGAGTCGGTGCAGATGAAGGGCAGGCGCAGTCCTGTGAGCACCGCGATCAGTGATTGCGTGATGCGATTCGGATTGGCGGCACGATAGGGATATTCCGATTTGATCTCAGTCAGCGACGAAGTTACCACCAGCAGACTGTGCGGGCGATCGGCCATCCGACGCAGACGATTGACGAATACGGTTCGGTTCGTCGTAAACGAGCAGATGAGGTCGGCTAAATCTTTGCGTTCCACGACGCAGGTATCTTCCATGCCTCTCACGGAATAATCACCGAGCGGCAGAGCTTTGTACTCGATTTTCGAGAACCATCCTTTGAAGCGCCGAAACGAGAGCGGATTCTGTTCGCGGGTATCAACGATTGCGACCGGCAAGGGCGTGCGAATCTGCGTGCCACCGCGTTCAGCTACAACCGGCAAGGGCGGGTGCGGGACGGGAAGGTTAGTATTCGTCCAAGCGATCGGAGCCGGAATTAAAGTACGTCTGCGCGGCATCAGTCAGAGTCGATTCGGAGGGCAAGTCTCGATGCAAGTTTAGCCGATGTAGAAGCTTTTTGAATGCTGCCCTCTGCATATTTTTAGAATCTCTTCTCGAATTCGGTGAAGGCAAATTCCAGATTCATTTGTTCTCGGGCATGCTTGTTTTCTGCCAGAAACTCAGAGCACGCATGCGTCGGCTTACCGATCAGGTCTGATGCGCATGCGGGAACAGGTGTGAACGATCCTTTTGTTTCCGCCCACAAACTTTGACCTGGAAGAAAACTGTGTTCCAGGCTCTGACGCGTAATGCGCTTCAGTTCGGTGTAAGAAAGCCGATAGCCCTCGACGGCCCGAACGTATTCGTGCGTCATGTCAGAGCGGGCCACGCCTTCATCGTCCGTCGAGATCGCGACCGGCACTCCGTATCTCATATAGATGGGCAACGGATGGTCGTCGCCAGTGATGCCGAGGATCTGGTCGTTCGAGGTCAAATTGATTTCAACCAGTAGGTTGCGTGCGGCCATTTCTTTCATCAGGCCGATGGGATCTGTTTCAAGCATGATGTCGACGCCGTGTCCGATGCGCTCAGCGTGGCCACGCTCGACTGACTCGCGGATGTGATAGGAAAGATCCTCGGGCTTGACGAGACTTTCCGCCAACTCTCCTGCATGCAGGGCGATGTGGACCTTGGGATACACGCCGTGCAGGTAGTCAAGCATTCTCATATGTTCTTTGAAGTCGTGAAGCGGAACATACCAGTCTTCAGGCATGACTAGGTTCAAGCCTACAAAGTGAGGATCGGACGAAGCGAGTTCACATCCGAGTAGAGTCTGGGCGAAGACCACTTCCTGCGGCAAGCCCCGCAGAACCTGGTAAATATACCGAACTGTAACGCCACATCCGGGCTCTGCGTCGGGCGTGTCGCACTTCAGAATTCTCCGGACCTTGGCATCGTCTTCCGCGAGGGTCTGGCTGGTTGCCGACGCAACTTCCTTTAGGCCACCGGCGAGAAATTTTTCGCGCATCTTGCCGTAGTCGCTGTCCCAGCCGAGTTTTATGGCGAGGTCCGGCGCGGCGCTACCGTCAGCGGTGTGCATAAATTCCACATACTGAACATGTTCTTTCGCGGCTCGATTGACCACCGAGGCCATGCCGTCAGCAACATGGTTATGCGCGGTGAGGCCGAACTTGTCGAAAGTGGCGAAGAAGTGGTCATGGCCCGATTCCTCTGAATTACGCCAGTTTCGCATGGACCACGCGTCCACGATCTGGTTATAGAGAATGTGGTCGTCATACGCGCAGCGGATTGCGGGCTTCGGAGTGTAATGTTGGCAGTCGTCACATGGAGGTGCGAGCAGGCGCGAGGTGGTGCGATCAACGCAAAGATTGTCGGAAGCGGCGAAGTCGATGTAGTCCTCGGCGTAAATGGCGCCGGTGAGGTGGTTGTGAAGGTCTCCACCCTTGGGCATGTCATGCAGGAAAGCCAGTAGGAGCGACGGCTGGTTGCGGATGGAATCGAGGTAGCGAGAAGTTTTTTGTTCCGCAGTCTCGCCGAAGAGGGAGATAGTCAAAATCGCGAGAATCACGAGACATCGCGGAATATGGCGCATCGAAAAGAGCCTCCGGTTGGAAGAGGGAATTGTAATCCCACCCAAATTACTCACCACAGAGGCCACGGGGAACACAGAGAAGCTCATATGAATCCCAGTGCTCTCTGTGGTGAATGCTTTTCTTCCTCTGCTACATTGATTGCGTATGCCACCAGTACTTACCAAAACAATGCGCGGTTTTGCCAGCGATAACAATGCTGGAGTGCATCGAGAGGTGATCGAAGCGATTACCCGCGCCAATCAAGGACACGTCATTGCCTACGGCGATGACCCGTATACACAATCGGCGATTGCCAAGTTTCACGAACATTTTGGATCTGGAATCGAAGTCTTCTTCACCTTCAACGGCACAGGAGCGAACGTACTTGGACTGCTTGCGCTGAATCGTCCTTATCATGCGGTGCTGTGCAGCGATTACGCGCACATCTATACGGACGAATGTGCTGCTCCTGAAAAACACATCGGTTGCAAGTTAATTCCACTGGCTCATCAGGATGGAAAAATTGCAGTTGAGCAGGTGCGGCATGCGTATCACGGGATCGGCGACCAGCATCATGTGCAGGCGCGGGTAATCTCGATTACGCAATCGACCGAAATGGGAACGGTCTACCAAGCCAGTGAAGTTCGAGCTCTTGCTGATTTTGCGCACGAGCGAGACATGTTTCTTCACATGGACGGAGCGCGCATCGCCAACGCCGCTGTCGGCCTTGGCCAGACACTGCGGCAGGCGACACGCGATTTGGGAGTTGACGTTCTCTCGTTCGGCGGCACAAAGAACGGGATCATGGGCGGGGAAGCGGTCGTCTTCTTCAATCCGTCATTGGCTACCGATTTCCTTTATCTCCGCAAACAAGGGATGCAGTTAGCCTCGAAGATGCGGTTCATCGCGGTGCAGTTTGAAGCGCTGCTCACCAATGATCTTTGGAGGCGCAGCGCCGAGCACGCCAATCGCATGGCAGGTGTCCTGGAAGTCGAGCTACGGAAGATTCCGCAGGTACGAATCGCGTGGAAAGTAGAGTCGAATGGCGTGTTTGTGCAAGTCCCGAGAGGCGCGATCGAGAAGATTAAGGAGCAGTACTTCTTCTATCCATGGATTGAAGAAGAGTGCATCGTGCGCTGGATGTGCTCGTTCGATACGACGGAAGAGGACATCACTGACTTTGTAAAAGCCGTCGCTGACGCCGTAAAAGGCTGAGTTATACCGCCTCAGCAGTGCTATTGCATTTTAGCTTTTCTTTGACTACATTGGCCCATTCCGCCGGAGCGCGCATCCCCAGCCGCTCGGTCCCAGGAGCTAGCATGATTCGGAAGTGGTTCGGAATGTTCCTGCTTGTGTTCGCCGCAGTTGTGGTCTTAAATCTGTCTGGCTGTGGGCGTGATCAACAACTAGTCTCGATTCAAGTGCAGCCTTCCACTGAAACCTTCGGCGCAGCAGATACTCCTGTGATTGCAAATGCGGGGGCACAGGTGCAACTCAGGGCTCTCGGTTCGTACATTCACCCGCCTGTGACTAAGGACATTACAAGCCAAGTCACTTGGACCTCTAACACTCCACAGATGATGACGGTCGATTCATCAGGAGTGCTGACCGTAACCGGCGAGGCATGCGGAGCCAGTCTGATCTCTGCCACTGTGACAACCGGCAAGAGCACGGGAGGGATTTCTTCCTCGGGAGCGTTGGTAACCGGCTTCATGACAGGAAACGTCGCGTGCTTTACGGGAACAGGCAGTGGAGGGGGCGGAGGCGGGGCCGCGCCAATCCTGAGTTTGAGCTTCTCGGGAGCCGGAACCGGAACGGTAACGAGCGTTCCATCCGGATTGGGCTGCTCGAACGCCTGCTCGGCGCAATTTGCTAGCGGCTCAACGGTGACGCTTACCGCAACTCCGGCGGGGAGTTCGAGCTTTGGGAATTGGTCGAACTGTGATAGTGGAGATAGTGTTAATCCGTGTACGGTGAACTTAACCGCGAACCGGACGGTTAGCGTGACATTCAACTAGGCGCGAAACTAGTCTGCTTCATCCAATAGCTTTGCTAAGTTCACCTTGTGCCTTTCCGGTTTCCTCTTCTTCTCAACCACAATCTTCTCCGTCGGAGGTTGACCGACTCGCTCGCGGGCCAGTTCCTTCACGGCAGTCACAGCGCGAAACGGTTTCGGTTTTCTCTTCTTCGGCATAAGTGCCCCAGAGCGACAATCTGAGTGTAGCGGAACCGCGCAATCATCGTTCTCAATCCCCCTACTTTCAAATGTGCAATAATTCACAGTTGCGCCGTACTTCGGCGCTTCGTCCTATGGAAGAGCGCGATTTTTTTGATGAGAAGCTTGAAAAGAAACCTGCTTTATTGAACTGTCCACATTGCCACCAATCTGCGGACTACGAAGTTACCTGGGTGGTTCGTACCAAAAAACGCCAACTTGCGGGGCGCGCCGACGATCGTGACCGCGCGCGGTTTGCGAAGTTTCGGTCGTATATGGTCCGCAAAGACGACATGATGGCGTGCAAGAACATGCGTTGCCGCAAACGGTTTGAAATTTCTGGACAATCGACGGTGATCACGGACTAGCTTCACACCGGGGCTAAAGCCCCCTGACGCGGCGCTAAAGCGCCGCTCTTCCACCACGGTGGCGCCGACCTTCCCAAGGTGTAAGGATGAGGTGTTTTCGCAGATGGGGAGGGAGATGCCCCGCTACAGCCTAAAAGAGGACGGCGCGACGAATGGCTACTTTGTCAGGTTTGGCTCGTGGGCAAATTCTGGGCAAATAATGCCGGGTAGTCCTTCGAGTCCGGCGGGTTCTCCCTCGCGTTGCGCGAACGCGAGTAGTTCCTGTTCGATATCACCAGGCAGCGAATGCCGTTGGTAGCCCGCAAGTAATTCATCCACTCGCCGACGGGCACGCTGCAGGATGTCGGGACTGTCTTCCATCGACGGTAGGCCGCGATCTATAACATTGGAGGGGAAGTGCTGCTCTTTGCGGAAGAGGGCGCGCGTTTCCTTCAACTTCAGGAAGTCTCCCTGCAACCCGGTTTGAGCGAACATATCGACAGCGAGAGAGACGCTGCGGGGTTGGATGCCTTCGATTAAACGTTGCGCCGAGGCAATCGCTTCTGCATCAATCACCAGCTTTTCAATGCTATGGCATGCCAGGAAATCCAGCATTCCTGCGCCAGAGATCATATTGATTCCCCCCAGCGCTCCGAGCACAGTTGAGATTCCGCTTTCCATTGCCACTTGAGCGTCAACGGTGCGCCCGTCGCCTGCGACGAGATACGCATGGGTCGGCAGGCCTAGGTACTTTCCTACTTGCGTACAGGCGAGATCGAGCATGGCAGTTTCAATCGCGCCCATCGGAGTCTTACCGGAGCGCATGTCGAAGATGGCAGGGGCGCCACCCCAGACGATAGGAGCTCCGGGCTGCGCGAGTTGGTGGATTGTGATGCCGCTGATGCACTCGGCCGCGTGCTGAACTACGGAACCAGCCAGTGTGACCGGAGCTGTGGCACCGGCCAAAGGCATGCTGACGATTTCGGCGGGGACTCCGGCTCGGGCGAGATCGACGAGATTTTGCGACGCGAATTCTGACCAGTTGAGCGGCGGAGATGGGCACACATCAAAGACAGCCCGCGGATGATTGCGGAGATTGTCGCGACCTCCGCTTTCGATGGCCAGCAGGTCGATCAAGGTATGAAGACTGCTGGCGGAGAATGCTCCGGTGATGACCGGCTTCTCCGAATACCAGAGCACGAGCAGAAGGCGATACCAGTCGCCGATTTCCTGAGGCACATCATTGCAAACCATCGCGGTTGACTGCGCCGCAAACTGGGGAAGCATTTCAGTAACCTGCACAAGCCGAGCCAGATCGGCGGCCATTGCTGGACGAGGCTGCTGAGTTTCGGGGTCGAGGATATTCAGGCACGACGAGCCGGGGTCGAACTGGACATTGTCTCCGCCGTAGTGGACGGCTGGCTTGCCCAGGCGATCGTAGAGGCAGAAGCCGCGCGGCACGAGATCGAGCAGGCGCCGGGCTAGCGCTTCGGGAATGTGAGCGACGCCCTCTTTTACCGTGATCCCGGCCGCGCGCAGGAGGTCTTCCACATACGGCGCTACACGGACGCCAGGGTCTTCAATGAGCTGGAAGGCTTCGTCGAGGATGCGGTCGATCAACGGCTTGTCAAGAAGTTCAAGTTTGGGTTGCATAGAGTCTCGTGTAGAAGATGCCTTACCTTTACAGCTGTAGCGCGGCTGTTTTCTGCTGCATCAATTCTTGTGCCAGCGCGACGGCACTCATTGCATCTTTCGCGTAGCCGTCTGCGCCGATTTCTTCTGCCCAGCGCTTCGTTACCGGCGCGCCTCCCACCATGACTTTTACTTGGGATCGGAGGCCTTCTTTTTCCAGGGCATCAACCACTCCCTTCTGATTGCGCATCGTTGTGGTCAGCAGTGCCGAGACACCGATGATGTCGGCTTTCAACTCCCTGGCTCTGGCCGCAAACTTGTCGCCCGAAACATCGACTCCGAGGTCGTGTACCTGGAATCCGTGAGCGGTGAGCATGGTGCCCACCAGGATTTTGCCGATTTCGTGGATGTCTCCCTTTGTCGTGCCGAGCAGGACGACTCCGGCCATCGGGCGTTCCGTGCCCATCTTGCGTAGTGCGGGGTCGAGCACGGCCATCGCTGCCCGCATCGCCTCGGCGGAGGCCATCATGTCGGGAAGAAACATCTGTCCGCGGGCGAATTGCTCTCCGACATCGTGCATGCCGGGAACGTACCCGTTATTGATGGCGTTGAGGGGCGCGACGCCGTCGGCTAGGGCCTGTTGAGCCAGATTGGAAGCGGTGTCGGGAGCGCCGTCGATGATGCTCTGCCGCATGGCGGAAAGCGTGTCGTTGGGCATAGAAGTCTCCCGGTCATGCTGACGTGGGGGAGTGGGAAGAGTCTGTGATTAGAATCACAGCGCGCCTGGAACCTTCGCTGCCAGCAACTCACTGAATGGGTCTCGGGTATCTTGAATTCCGTGCCCTACGAATCCGACATCAAGCAGTTCAATCGCCGGCTGCCGCCGAGGAAACTTGCTCTTGCGCTATTTGCCGCTTTGGCGGTGATAGCTATCGCTGCCTTGCCCCCGTATCTCCGGGCAAGAAAGAGCGAGCGCTGGCCGACTACAGACGGGGTGATCTCTAAAAACTGGGTCGAGGTCGTCTATAGCTCGAAATATCGCAGGTATAGCTACTTCCCGCGGATTGAATATCGCTACCACGTTGGGAGTAAGGAGTATCGGAGCAGCAGGTTTTCTTTCGGTCGCGATAGTTATTTTTCGCAACTCCGTGATGCGCAATCCGTACTCGATGCGCATCCGATGAGGAGTGAGGTCAAGGTCTATTACGATCCGGCAGATCCGTCTTTCGGAATACTGCAACCGGGACGAAACGACGAGATGGAATTGTTATACAAAATGGACCTATGGTTCATTGGCATCTTCGGCCTCTTGTTCGTTGCGACTCTGTTGTGGTATGACGAGCAGCCAAGATTCCGGCGTCCCTCCGATGACTGAAGTCGTGCGAGTCAGAAAAACCCGATTTCCCCACTGTTTCTAACTCATTTATACTGACAAGTTTTGCCGTGACCGCCTGAGGTCATAGGCGCTGGGGAGAAATCCGTGAAAATCCTGGTATGCATGAAGCAGGTCCCGCAGAAGGATGCGCCGTTGAAGCTCAACGAAAGCGGGACGTGGATCCGCGAAGACGTTTCTTATGAAGTGAACGAGCCGGATGCGTACGCGCTGGAAGAGGCTTTGCGCCAGCGCGAGAAGCATAAGGGCGAAGTTGTGGTGATCACGAGTGGCCCGGCGCGGGCGCAGCAGGTGCTCCGCGAGGCACTCGCCAAGGGAGCCGACCGGGCGATTCATCTTGAAGATGATAAGTTTGTCGGATTCGATGCCTTCAATACTGCGAAGGCGTTCGCTACGGCCATCAAGGACGAACAATTCGATCTCATCTTTACCGGTTTGCAGTCCGATGACTACGGGTATGCGCAAACGGGAGTGATTCTCGCGGAGTTGCTCGGTTGGCCGCATGCCACGATCATCATGCAGATCGAGAAGAACGATTCGGGTATTCGGGTGAAACGGGAACTAGAAGCGGGGTACTTCCAGTTCGTCGATATGCCTACGCCTGCTGTGCTAACCATTCAGTCAGGGATTAACAAGCTGCGCTATGCCACGCTGATCGGCATCAAACAGGCGAAGAACAAACCGCTGCGCAAGGTGCCGCTCGCGGAAGTGCAGGCGGCGATCGGCGAGAATCTGCAGAAGATTGAGAAGCTCTATATCCCGCAGAAGACGAAGAAGACCGAGCGCATTGAAGGCGCACCCGCGGAGATTGCGAAGAAGCTGGTCGATAAGATGAAGAACGAGTTGCGAGTGCTGTAGTGTGGCTCGGGGAACAACCGATGGTGGCTGTCCCCATAGGTTCTGCTAGAAGCTAGAAGCTAGGAGCTAGTAGCTGATATGGCTGATACGATTCTGATCGTAGTTGAGCAGCGCGAAGGGAAGTTGAACCGCGTTTCGTTTGAAACCATCACCGCGGGACAAGCGATCGCTGCGGCGACCGGGTGGACGCTCGAAGCTGCTGTTGTGGGCGCGGCGTCGGTAGCTCCTGAAATCGCCAGCAAAAAACTGGCTAAAGTGTACGCGATCGAATCGCGCAAGCTAGCGCCATATACTCCGGATGCATTTGCGGCAGCCTTAAAGCAGTTTCTCGCGAGCCATCCTGCCAAGCTTGTCTTGATGCCACATACCTACCAAGTGCGCGACTTCGTGCCGAAACTGGCGACGAGCATGGGCCGAACTGTCATTAGCGATTGCATCGGATTTAAGCACGAAAGCGGGAAACTCGTTTTCACTCGCCAGATGTTCCAGGGAAAGCTCGCCGCAGATGTGAGCTTCACCAGCGAGGCTCCGTGGTTCTCGACATTCCAGAATGGCGCGTTCCGCGGTGACAAGGCGGAAGACGGCGCGAGTGCGGCCCCTGTCGAGACAGTCAATGTTGAGATTGCCGACGGTGTGATTCGCAACAAGCCTCAGGAAGTCTTCAAAGAAGCAAAGCAGGCTGTTGACCTCACGCAAGCGGAAGTTATTGTCGCCGTCGGACGTGGCATCAAAGAGCAGAAAAATATTGAGATCGCCAAGCAGTTGGCCGATGCCCTGGGAGGCGACTTAGCGGCCTCGCGCCCGATCTGCGACTCGGGGTGGCTGCCGATGGACCGCCAGATCGGATCGTCGGGACAGACGGTTGCGCCGAAGTTATATCTGGCACTCGGGATCAGCGGCGCGATCCAGCACATTGTCGGAATGAAGGGATCGCGCGCGATTATTGCGGTGAATAAAGATTCCGAGGCGCCGATCTTCGAGATTGCCGATTATGCCGTGGTTGGCAATTTGTTCGACATCGTTCCGCCACTAATTGAGGAAGTCAAAAAGGCAAAAGGATAGTTTCGAGTTTCAGGTTTCCAGTTTCGAGTTCTGAGTACGGAGCTGCACTGGGAACTAGAAACTCGAGACCTGAAACTCGAAACTGTATGCTCGTATTCCGCAAACTGATCGAAGGTGTAGAGCGTCCGCAGATGCCGTCCGATGTGGTTATTGTCGGCGGTGGGCCTGCGGGCATGGCCTGCGCCTTGCGTCTCTCACAATTGATCGATGCACACAACGCAGCGCATCCAGACGCGCAGCTCAGCAAGGAAAACATCTACGTTCTGGAGAAGGCGCGCGAGGTTGGGCAGCACTGCTTATCAGGTGCGCTGCTTGATCCGCGGTCGATGCATGAGTTGTTGCCGGATTTCGAGAAAGAAGCGCCGCTCGATGCCGCAGTCACAAAAGAATCCGTTTACTTCCTGACCAAGTCCTCCCGCTTTAAATTTCCCATCACCCCGCCATTTCTTCGCGATCACGGAAATTACGTTATTTCGCTCAACCGGTTTGTGAAGTGGCTGGGCAGCAAGGTCGAGGAGACTGGAATTACGGTATTCACCGGATTCGCCGGCTCGGAACTGCTTTACGACGGCGATCGTGTCGTCGGGGTGCGCACCGATGACAAAGGCGTCGATAAAGAAGGACATCAGAAATCGAATTTCGAGCCCGGTTACGATCTGCAGGCCAAAGTCGTGATTTTGGCCGAAGGCCCGCGTGGATCTTTAACCAAGCAGCTCGTTGAGAAATTTGACTTGGCGAAAGACCGCAATCCGCAGACTTATGGCGTCGGCGTGAAGGAATTGTGGGAGGTGCCTTCGGGCCGGATCGCCCCAGGCGAAGTGATCTACACCATGGGCTGGCCTCTTACCACGCGCGAGTACGGCGGCGCGTGGATCTACGGGTCGAAAGATAACATCGTTTCGCTCGGGTTCGTGACTGGTCTTGACTATGCCGATCCGCGATTAGATCCGCAGCGCGTGTTACAGCAATTCAAACGGCATCCCTTGGTGGCGCGTTTGCTTGAGGGCGGCAAGATGATCCGCTATGGCGCGAAATCGATGCCCTATGGCGGATGGTGGGCAGTTCCCCCGATGGCGGGTGAGGGGTGGATGATTGTCGGCGATTCCGCAGGCTTGGTGAACTCCGCGCGGCTGAAGGGAATTCACTTGGGGATCAAGAGCGGCATGCTGGCCGCGGAGACCGCATTCGAAGCGCTGAAGAAAGATGATTCGTCCGCGGCGGTTTTAAGTGATTTCCAGAAGAAAGTCGAATCCAGCTGGATCAAAGAGGAGCTTTGGAAATACCGCAACATTCACCAGGGATTCGAACATGGCATGTTCGCTGGAATGTTCCACACGGGATTGCAGATGATCACCGGTGGGCGCGGTCTACGCAATCGCTATCCCGGAGTGGCGGGCTATCAGCGAATGGAAAAGCTCTCGCAACTGCCGTCCGACGGTGGAGCAGAGCGGCATTTGATTGGACCCGCGAAGGGCGACGGCAAGCTCACCTTCGATAAACTGACTGATCTGTATCACTCAGGCACGAAGCATGAAGAAGATCAGCCCTCGCATCTCGTGATTCACGATACGAAGGTCTGCAACGAGCGCTGCGTGAAGGAATACGGCAGCCCTTGTCAAAACTTCTGCCCGGCGAATGTATATGAAATGGTCGACGACGCCAGCCAACCGAACGGCAAGCGGATCAGCCTGAATCCGTCGAACTGCGTGCACTGCAAGACGTGTGACATTCAGGATCCGTACCAGATCATCACGTGGGTGCCTCCGGAAGGTGGAGGCGGGCCGAATTACGATGGCATGTGAGCGTGTTTAGCGGGAGCCTGAGGCCGCTGCGCTCTTCCTGAGCGAAGTGAAGGATCTCTTGTAAACTTCTTTTCCGCGGATTTTCGCGGACACACGCGGATTGATCCGCCAACCACGAGGTCTTATGCAATTCGGCAACAAGGCGCAACTGATTTGCTTTCTCGTTTTCTTATCTTGCCATGCCTTTCCTCAGCAGGCCGCTGCGCCGCCTTCCATTCCCACCACTGGCTTCGCCGGTCTCGATCAATACCGCGCATCGCGGATTGCTGTTTTCACGGACGACTTTGGGCAACTGGCGAGGTACCGTGATGCCGACGCCGCACTTGGCTCACCAACAGCGTCCGAGAACCGTGTCGTTTTCTATGGCGACTCCATAACTGATATTTGGAACCTGGAAGATTACTTTCCGGGCAAGCCTTACGTGAATCGCGGAATTGGCGGCCAGACCACACCGCAAATGCTGGTGCGCTTCCGCCAGGATGTGATCAATCTGCAGCCGAAAGTCGTAATTATCCTGGCCGGAACGAACGACATCGCCGGCAATACCGGCCCAATGCGAAACGAAGATATCGAAGGGAACTTGTCATCGATGGTCGAATTGGCGCGAGTGCATGGCATCCGGGTAGTTCTCTGTTCCATCATGCCCGTACACAACTACACCGAGAAGGCAAAGGACTTTTTCGCACAGCGGCCTCAATCTCGCATTCTCGCTCTGAATCAGTGGATCAAGGACTACTGCAATAAAAACAATATTATCTATGTCGACTACTTCTCAGCCATGGTCGATGACAAGGGCATGATGAAGAAGGAACTTGCGGACGACGGCCTGCATCCGAATGCGGCCGGATTTAAGATTGCCGCGCCGCTGGCCGAAGCAGGCATTGAGAAGGCATTGAAGTAGCCCGAACATTCACGGTTTTGTCATTCCGACCGAAGGGAGGAACCTGTTGTTTGCCTGCGGCGTTTGTGCTGCCGGCGAAAGCAGATTCCTTGCGGCGCTCTTGCCGCTGCGGAATGACAACGCTGGCGGCTTGTGACCCACCCCTCATCGCATCGGAGGAGACTATAATCAAAAGAGTTTCCGATCGCCCTTGCCTGTGGGCATACCCGAGGCTTCGGCGGCGAGGGAGAAAGTTCGCGGGCGAGGCGCCCGCGCCACAAGCTCCTGAGGGTGTTGGTGGAAACGCCAACGCCTCCCGCGCACGAACGTGCGCATTGGAAAGGAAACGGCCCTCCGGGTTATCCCGCCTGTTCGTCTCCTTTCGTATTTGAATGGCTGCTCTTCACGACAAATTCGGCCGCGCCATCACTGACCTGCGGATCTCGATTACTGACCGCTGTAACTACAAGTGCGTTTACTGCCGTACGGGGAACGAGGGCGCGCTCTACGGAGACTTGCCGTTTGAAGATTACCTACGAATGACGCGAGTTCTTATCGACATGGGGATCACGAAGGTGCGGCTCACCGGAGGCGAACCCTTGCTACGCAAGGGTGTTGTGGATTTCGTCCGGGAGTTGGCACAGTTGCGGCTCTACGTTCAAGGATCCCCGGACGCCTCCGTCCGGGGCCGCTCCACAAATTCTGAACCTCTCGATATCGCGCTGACCACCAACGGGCATCTTCTTGCCGATGTGGCGAAGCCCCTGAAAGACGCTGGTCTGACGCGTGTCACCGTTTCGATGGACGCCGTTGATCCCGATCGCTTCACCCGCATCACGCGCGTGCCCGGCGGATATGATCAGGTGCTTGCGGGAATTCGTGCGGCGCGGCGGGCCGGGCTGTGGCCGCTGAAGGTAAATTGCGTCTTGATGCGCGGTTTCAATGAAGATCAGATCATTCCGTTCGGAATGTTTGCTCGCGAAGAGGGCGTGACGGTGCGCTTCATCGAGTTCATGCCGCTGGAAGAAGATCGCGTCTGGTCGCCGTCGACCGTTGTTCCCCTCGAGGAAATTCTGGCGCGCATGGCGGAATATCGTCCTCTGGTCGAAATTCCCCATGGTCGCTCGGAGACTGCGAGGCGCTACCGATTTGAAGATGGCATCGGCGAGATCGGGATCATCGCTCCGGTTTCGCATCCGTTCTGCGGCCACTGTAGCCGCATCCGCATCACCAGCGACGGAAAGATCCGCACTTGCTTGTTCTCGGTCTGGGACCACGATCTGCACGCGCAAATGCGCCGTGGTGCCAGCGATGAAGAATTAGCCGATTTCATTCGCGGCGTCGTGGCGAAGAAAGAAGAGCGGCACCACATCGGCGAACCGGATTTTGTGCCAGCATCAAGAACGATGGTTCACATCGGTGGATAGCATCGCAGCAGCTGACTCCAGAACCACTGACCGCCGACAACACAGAATACGCGGAGGCTTTTCCGCGCGGATTTCTGTCCTATTCGCCTCAGCGATGCTTCTCGCCTTCTCACTAGGCACGCTGCATGGGCAGGCTTATTTGGGTTTTGATCGCAACGATTACCCCGGCGACACAAATTTAACGATTCTTCGTCAGACTTTCTCCTACACCGGCTACTGGCTCAACAATCCTCCGGGAGAGAAATCAAATTCCTGGACTGGCCATCGCGCTGCGGTTGAGTCGGCTGGTTTTGGGTTTCTTGTTCTCTTCAATGGTCGACTCGACGCCGAGCTGAAATCCGTAAAGAATGCGAAGCGGCTAGGCGGTTCGGATGCATACAAGGCCGTGGCTTCGGCACTGCGCGAAGGTTTCCCGCGAAACACCATCATCTTTCTCGATCAGGAGCAGGGCGGCTTGATGCTGCCTGAGCAAAAGGCTTACATCTTCGCTTGGGTCGATCAGGTGACAACGACGGGCTTCCGCGCCGGAATCTATTGTTCCGGACAGCCATCGCCTGACGAAAACAAAGCTGTGACGGCGCTCGACATTCAACAGAATGCGGGCTCGCGTCACATTACCTACTGGGCGATCAATGACGCTTGCCCACCGTCTCCCGGATGTGCCTTCACAAAGAATCCACCGAGCCCTCAAAAGAGTGGCGTCGACTTTGCGGAGGTCTGGCAATTCGCGCAATCGCCGCAACGCGAAGACGTTGCTGCGCACTGCACGAACTATAGTCGCGATGGGAATTGCTATCCGCCCGGAACGACTCCGTCGCAGGGATTGCACATCGACGTGAACAGCGCTACATCATCGGATCCTTCGCACGCGCGCCATCATTAAACGCAGCTGGGATAAGTTAAAATAGATGCATCCACAATGTCTGACCGTACATTCACGCTCGACGAAGCACAGTCTCTACTCCCCGTTCTCGAATCCCTCTTGCGAACCGCTATCAAAGCCAAAAAGGTGATTGAGGAAACCGATGCCGAGCAGCAGGCTCTGCAGCATCGCGTGTTTCTGAATGGCGGCATGTTTCTCGATATAGTTCCCCTGGCACGGCGCAGGGCAGAACGCGCGAAAGCAGAGCAGCACGCCAAAGATGCACTGGCCGAGATTGATTCCATCGGGGTGCAGGTGAAAGATCTTGATATGGGTCTGCTCGACTTCCCGTGTGAAGTGGAAGGCCAAATCATTCTTCTGTGCTGGAAACTCGGAGAGAAAAGCATTACCCACTGGCACGGGACCAATGAAGGTTTTGCGGGCCGCAAGCCGATCGACCAGCGCATCGCCCGCGCCAAGAAGGTGAACTAGAGAGAATATTTAGTCCATCTTTTGCAAGCTGTTTTTATTGTCTGCAACATATTCATTCCAAAGGTATTTCTCGACAGCAACATACTCTTCAATTCGGTGTTTACACCGTTGGGGCGGAGTGGTCTGCACGTGGGGCATTAATAGCTATCGTTCACCCGGTAAAACATATGAGAGGGTTAACCACAATGAAGATTTCTATCGTTCGCCGCATGGTTCTTGCGGTGTTCCTGGCAGCATTTTCTGCTGCATCATTCGCGCAGGTCGCGGTGGGCATTTCCGTACGTATTGGTCCGCCAGCGCTTCCCGTGTATGCGCAGCCCATTTGTCCCGGACCTGGTTACATGTGGACGCCCGGGTATTGGGCTTGGGGTAATGGCCCAGGCTATTACTGGGTGCCTGGCACCTGGGTCCTCGCGCCTGTAGGCATGCTCTGGACGCCCGGCTATTGGGGATGGGGCGGTGGCGTTTATTTGTGGCATCCGGGATATTGGGGTCCGCACGTCGGCTTTTACGGCGGGATTAATTATGGCTATGGCTACGGCGGAGTGGGATTCGTTGGTGGAGAGTGGCGTAGTGGCGCTTTCTACTACAACCGCAGCGTCACAAACGTCAGCGTAACCAACGTGACCAACGTCTACAACCGCACCGTGGTCGTGAACAACACGACCGTCAACAATGTGAGCTACAACGGTGGAACGGGAGGCGTGGTAGCAAGGGCTACTCCGCAAGAAGAAGCTTATGGGCGTGAGTCGCACACTGCTCCACTTGCCGTGCAGACACAGCACGCTCAGCTTGCGAGTGAGAATCGGGAGAACTTCGCATCAGTGAACCAGGGACGCCCGGCGATTGCTGCCACCGCGCGCCCGGCGGATTTTAGCGGCCGGTCTGTCGTTGCTGCACGCGCGGCAGGTGGTCAGTATCATGCCCCGACGATGTCGCCGAGCGAAGCGCGCGTGAACACTCCTGCAGGTGCGAATCGCTCCAACGAGGGCTTTCGGCCATTCACGCCACCGTCCAAGAACGGCGCACCTACTGCCAACGCGCTTCGCAGCAATTCCAATAGCGGAAGCGCGAATCGGCCGAACTCGAATGATGGATTCCGATCATTCACGCCTCCGGCGAGCAATCACGGGAACGTAAACCGGCCGAGCCAAGGCACGTCTAACGAAAACCGGCCGCAGGAGCACAATAACGGTCGGCCAGCGCCCTCGCGAGAACCGCAGCATCAAAGCGCTCCTCGATCAAACTCGGGACAAGAGCACCGGCAGGGCCCTCCTCCAAAAGAGGAGCGCCGGTGAAACTAGCGGAACGGTAAAGAATCGTAATATCGAGCCGGGCTCAAAGCGCCGGCTCGATTTCTTTTGCAAGCACGTTGAGGATTGGCGTTCTGATGGGCAGCGACGGGTTGTTGAAGCGGATACCGCTCAAGTTCAGGTACTGCGGTGCGGTTTCCCCGATGCGTTCTCTGCTACAATTTTTGCATCCGACTTACATCCGAAAGAAGCCATCGGGTGCGCCTGAAAGAGTGCCGCAAAGATGATGTCGTCGAACAGATCGAAATTCCGCGTTCTTGGGGCATTCGCCATTCTGGCAACACTAGCCCTGGCTGTTAGCTGCACTGGATTTTTCGTCAGCCCCACTCTGACAGGCGTTTCAGTCGGCCCACAGGGATTGAACCTGACCGTCAACCAAACATGGCAAATGTCCGCCACTGGTACGTATAACGACGGAACCCAGAAAACTCTTAATTCCGGAGTCACGTGGTCCTCCAGCGACCCGACCACAGTTTCGGTCGGACAGACCTCAGGCATTGTGACTGGCGTGCAGACCGGCACCGCAACGGTTACGGCCGCCTCCGGAAGTTGCTCCGCCTGCTCCGGCTCAACCACCGTAACGGTCATCCTGACCGGAGTGAGTTCAGTGCTCGTGACGCCGAGTAATCAAACTGTTACCCAGGGAAACACAGTCTATTACATAGCGAAGGCGAACGGAACTACGGATATTACAAACGCGGGAGCAACCTGGACTGTCATTGATTCCACCGGTACCGACCAGACTGCGAACTTTGCGATTTCCTTCCTTGATGGTTCGGGCGAGGGATTCTCACCATCCGCTTCGGCAACAACCGGCACCTACACAGTTGAAGCAACCTACAACGGGATTGTTGGTAAGGCGACTCTCAACGTCAACCAGTAGCGTCCAACACTTTTTCCGCTTCAGGCGAGACCCGCGCGAACCGTTGCGGACGCAACCGTCCGCGCGGGCGTGGGAAGGGAGCTACCAGCGTAGTCCGAAGGTGACGGGCACAAACATGAGGTCCGTGCCGTGGGTGGTGAACATGCGGGAATAGCGTGCTTCGCCAAAAGCTTTTACGTGGCTTTGCCCCAGGCGAAATTGCAATCCGGCACCCAAGTTGAATCCCATCTTGTACGTCGTGGACGAAGCAACTACTTGATCCACACCGACTGTAGCCGGATAACAAAATCCCCAGAATGGATCACAGAAAATTGTGTTTACGAGGCCCGGCGTGGTCAGCGTCAAATTTCGATAGTAGAGGCCGGGGCCACCCATCACGTAGGGACTCACATGCCAGTGCGGCGAACCGTAGAGAACTGGCAAAAAGCTAAAAGACCAGATCGTTGTATATCCATTGGGCTCGTTGTAGCGCGCAAGAGCCGGGCCATTCAGGTTCCAGCGGTTGTAATTGAAATCCAGATCGAGCGCGAGATGCGGGTTCGGTTTGTATCCGCCGCGGAAGTCGAGATTCCATCCGGTGTCTACATTGTTACCGGCGCGGCCTAACGGCTCCGTGAAGCCGCCGCCTGCGCTGAAATCCACGCGGGATGCTTGCGCGCTTGCGAATCCTGCCATGCAGAGAATCGTGAAACCGAGAGGAAGGAGGGAGTTCCTAACGTCCATGATCTAACTCCGCATCTATGATGCCGCGGCGCGGAACCCGGTTTACAGAGTTTTGCCGAATGCGGAGGGTGTGAAGATGACGATTGCAGAATTCAGATTTGCGGTTTCAGATTGGAGTCCGGGTCGCATGAGGTCGTTCAATCTGCAATCGTCAATGAGCAATTGCGCTACTCTTTCATCATCGCGTCAATCGTGGAGTAGAGTTGATTGTTGTCTTTGACTTCCACGTACGGCCGGCTGGGATTGCGGCTGCTGACGATGTAAACGGTCGGTGTGTGATCCAGTTTGATGGCTTTGCCGAGATCCCGGTCGGCGTTCACCTGCGCTGCCAGTTTGCCGTTCGGGTCGATGATGAATGGCAACTCGACCTTGTGCGCAGTAGCAAATTTCTCTGCATACGACCGCAGATTCTGGATGTTCACTTCCAGCTGATTTTCGAAAATGTAATCGCGGAACTGATTCCCTAATTCTTTTGAGTGGGTATCGAAGTAGCGCGCGAACACCGCTGCCTGGTACGACCAGGGGTGCATCGGAAGCGGGAAGTCATGCCGCACTACGGGAATCTTGTACGTTTTCGACGCCTGTTCGACCAATGGAGCCGTCCGGCGGCACATCGGGCATTCCAGGTCTTCAAATACCACGATCGCAACTTGCGAGCCCTTCGGCGGGCGGAGGACCGAGTCCACGGTTTCCTGGGCCACGCTCAACCCAGCGGCGACTAGAAGCAAAAGCGCAATCGAAACAGTGCGGCAACTCGAATTTCTTGTTCTCATAACAGATTCTTCCCGATTATTGACGGTGCGCGAACCCCTCTTGATTAGACGCAAGAAATAGCTCCCGAGCAACCTGACTAAGCTTTTCAAGTGGGGAACGGACTTCTTCTATGGTAACCGAGTCAGCGCGCAATGTCTTTGCTGAGAACGTCCGACCGGTGCACCAAACGTAAACTTTCGTGCACGTCCTGCGAGGGTCCGCCGCGCTATAGTAAAGGCTTACCACCCTCTAAACGTGAGACTGCTCGGTTCAATCCGCGCCAAATCGGCGATGCTGTTTCTTGCCGCTGCTGTGATGTTTTCCGCGTGCGGCCGCGGGCGTCATCGCGTTCTCGAGGTTGCCTACGTTTCAGCCCCGCAGGCTTCGCTCCGCGACCAGGTCTCGGCCGTTTACAACCGTGTCGCCACAGTAAAGAACGGCGAGCGCTTAGAAGTTATCGACCGCGAAAAGCGTTTTGCGCGAGTGCGGACCTCCAGCGGCATTGAAGGCTGGATTGAGCAGCGATACCTGATTGATCAAAAGACCTTCGATGCCTTGCAGAAACTCACACAGGACAATCTAAACGATCCGGTACAGGCGCCCGGAATCCTGCGCAATGACACCAATCTGCATGTTACTCCGGGGCGTGAGACCGAGCATCTTTACCAGCTTGCCTCCGGCGCCAAGGTTGCACTCCTAAAGCGGGCTACGGCGGAAAAGCAAATTGGTGCACAGCCTGCAGCCAAGCCCGTTTCTGTGAAACCGGGATCGAAGCAACCGTCCGGCCCAGTGCTTGAAGATTGGTGGCTGGTGAAAGACGATCAGAACCGCGTGGGGTGGGTTCTGTCCCGAATGGTTGACGTTGACGTCCCGCTCGATGTCGCCCAATACGCCGAAGGCCAGCGCTTTGTCGCTTTCTTCGTGCTCAATAGCGCTCAAGATGGCGACAAGAAAGTTCCTCAGTATCTCTGTCTCCTTACCGAACCCCACGATGGCTCGGACCACGATTTCGATCAGGTCAGGGTTTTTACCTGGAATGTTCGAAAACATCGTTACGAGACCGCGTACCGCGAGCACGGACTCGACGGGGTTCTTCCGGTCACCGTTACGCAAGAGAGCTTCGACAAAGAGGGACTCCTTCCTGTCTTCATCCTGCGAGTAAAGGACGACACGGGTGCAATTTTGGAGCGGAAGTACAAGCTCAACACTCCTATCGTGAGGCGAGTATTGGCGCCGGGCGAAGTCCCCACCCGAACATCAAGGAAGCGCCACTAATTCCGTCGTAAATACCCGCCTACAAAAACACATATTATTACACGCAATCCCATACGTCTTTCCGTAGTACGTTGAGCCCATTCAAACCATAAACATCTGATAACAATAGCTTTAATAACATTGATTGTTTGGATGACTAGTTGCAAAACCTAGGTTTCCACCCGTATGTTTCGGGGAATGCCTGAGCCAGAACTCAGGGGAATAAATGAACAAAGCCCGCGCAGACGGGCGAGGCATTAAGGGTTTTTGATCGGTATCCAGCTCTCAGAACCCAGGAATCCAGCAGTTTTCGAAGTCCCTTTCGGATTGCGGCGCTTTCTGCATTGCAGAGTTCGGCCGCGAGTTCCGGAACCCGCACGAAGAATTCTAAGGAGGAAGGAAATGCGATTTAGCAGCCCCTTAAAGCGCATTGCATTGTTGGCAGCAGCGGCACTTTGCTTGTCAACCGTTGTTATGTTCGCCCAGGAAACGACGGGCGGCCTGCAGGGCACGGTAAAAGATGCCAGCGGCGCCGTCATTGGAGGCGCACACGTAGTAGTCCGCGGCACGACGATGGCCGGCGAAAAGGCGCTCGACAGCGAGTCGACCGGCTACTACCGGTTTGCCAACCTGCCGCCCGGAACTTATTCCATCGAAGTTTCCGCGAAGGGTTTCAAGACCGTGAAGCGCGAAGGCATCGGCATCGAAACCGGCCACCTTCCCTCCGTTGATATCACGATGGAAATCGGTGCCGCGTCTGAGGTAGTCGAAGTCAGCGGACAGGCCCCGGTCATCGATGTCACAACGAATACGAACCAGACTAACGTTACGCAAGAGGTTCTTGACAACACTCCGCACGGATATTCCTTCCAGTCGGTAATTCAGTTTGCGCCGATGGCTCGAAATGAGCCCCTTGGCGGCAGCATGACTGGAATGGGCGGAAACGGCGGAGCCGCTCCGGGAAGTACTTCCAGCGGTGCCAACAACGGTTACATGATCGGCGGCGCGGCGGACTCCGAGAGCACCTACCTCGTGGAAGGCCAGGACACCGAAAACATTTCGATGGGATTCTCGAACGCCAACGTCCCCTTCCAGTTCATTCAGGAAGTGCAGGTCAAAACTTCCGGCATCGAAGCGGAGCACGGCGGCGCACTCGGCGGCGTGGTGAACGTGATCATGAAGAAAGGCAGCAATGCCTACCATGGATCGGCGTTCGCAACCTATGAATCCAATTCGATGGATGGATCTCCAATCGCGAGCTTGCGGTATGACCCGTTCGGTGCGCCCTCGGCCACGCAATATTTGGACACGGGCTCGCAGATTTATCAACCCAAGACGGATCACTTCAGGTACGTCCAGCCTGGCTTCAACATTGGTGGGCCGATCGTAAAGGATCGCTTGTGGTTTTTCTTTGGTCTGGCTCCGCTGTACCGCAGCACCGGCAGGACCGTGAACTTCGGCCCGAACATTTGTAATAGCTTGTCGCCGGGAGATCCGGCCGCTGTTTGCCCGAATTACAGCCTGGGAAATCAGTACTTCACGCAGGATAGCCAGCAGTATTACGGCACTCTCCGTCTGGACGCTACTTTGACGTCGAAGATCCGCGTGTTCGGTTCATGGCTCTATCAGTATGGCCGCGAGACCGGAGCCAACCTGCCGAATGCAGACCCAGTCAGCTCACAGTCGGCGTACCTAATCAATACGTCCATCCTTGGAACCACACTGCAGGGCTATTCCCACGGCTTGGGATTTTCATCTCCAAACTCATCCTACAGCACGGGTGCTGATATCACGCTCACTCCGAAGATCGTCTCCACGACGCGCTTCGGTTATTACTTCAACAACTATCACGATTTCGGCTGGCCGACTTCGGGGTCCGACATCAACTGGAATACGACCGGCCTCGGCGTAGGTGATAACGCAGGAAATGCATCACTGCCGCCAGCTCTTCAACAGGGTGCAGGTGCCTTTACGACTCCCTACACCGGCACGTTCACCCAGTTCAATGCCAGCAAACATTACCAGCTCGATGAAGATGTGGCGTTCTTTAAGAGCGGCTGGGCGGGTACGCACAACATTAAAGTTGGCTATCAGTACAACCGCATGAGCAACGTGATCAACCAGAACGGCAACGTTCCATTCGTGTCGCTGACCTTGGGCACAGGCATCGGTGACAATGCCAGCACCACAACCGGCGGCACCAATTGCGCACTCCTTACCGCGCAATGGGGTACATGTGCCGGTCAGTACGGATTCGCGCAGATTACCGATTTCGCGACCATTCTGAAACAGCCGGCAATCGACAACAACCATGCGTTCTTTGCCCAGGATGCTTGGACGGTCGGCCATGGCTTAACACTGAACCTTGGCATTCGCATCGAGAAGGAAGACTTGCCAGTGCCCGCAGGCGTAGTTCCCACTGGCTACCAGTCTCCCAGTGCCATTCACTTCTCCTGGGGTGACAAGATTGAACCACGGCTCGGAGCAGCCTGGGGTTCGGCTAATGGCAAGTTGAAGATCTTCGGCAGCTACGGAGTCGTCAACGATGTCATGAAGCTGCTGGTCGCCCAGACCTCGTGGGGCGCGCAGGGATATAACACCTGCACCTACCCTGTCGGCCCGAATGCCAGCGGAGGGTTTAGCCTTTCCGACATTACCGCTACTTTCGTGGATGGCCGCGCGTGTCCGAACGGTCCTTCGACTACGGGCGCCAATTTCACCGGCGGGGCTGTTCCGACCGTTTTCACAGATGCACCAACCGGCGTTCAGCTAATCGAGAACGTCGACTACCGTCCGTGGGAGCCGATCGCGCCGGGAGTCAAGCCATATCGCCAGCACGAATACGTAGCTGGTGTTGACTACCAGTTGAGCCGAAACTGGGCACTTGAAGGGCGCTACGACCGTCGTCGTCTGGACCACGCCATCGAAGACGCATCCTTGGCCGATCCAGAGAACTTCGAGATGTACACGATCGTTAATCCTGGGCAAGGTGTGAACAAGACGATCGATGGCTACGCGAACTACCTGCAGAGCATTGGGCAGGCTTATGGTGTCCCGGGCGTCAGCTTCAACTCCTCGGGCTTGTTCGGAACTTGCCCGAGCTGCCCGAACAACCCTGAGGCCATTCGTAACTACGATGGTTTCGAAGTTCGGCTCACTAAAAGCGCGAGTAAGGGCTGGGCGGGGATGTTCAGCTACACGTGGAGCAGCCTGTGGGGTAATTACACCGGCCTGACCACTACCGACCAGATCGACGGTGGTACGACCGGACGCGCGTCACCGGACACCACTCGCTCGTTCGACGAGCCGTATTACTACTTCACTTATCAGGGCAAAAGCAACGCTGGTCCGTTGCCCACGGACCGTCCGAATGCCCTCAAGGGCAACGTATATTACACCTTGCCTTGGAAGGGTATGGCCAGCACTTTCGGTCTGTTCCAGGTTGCGTATCAAGGCAGCCCGGTTACAACCTCATCTGAGGTTGGTATCGGATACACAAGCCCGATCGAAGACACATACATCTTTGGTCGTGGCAAGTGGGCCAATATCACGCAGGATCCGAACACAGGAGCTTTGTCATTCGGCAATCCGTACGACCGTCGGACGCCATGGTACACGCAGACAGACGCTAACTTCGCACACATGTTCAAGGTCAACAAGAACAACGAGCATCAGACGCTCCAGTTCACGGCAACGATCCAGAACCTGTTCAACCAGCGATCTGTGGTTTCGTACTGGCAGACAATGTCGTCGTACCAGAGCCCGTCGGGCTTGTATCCAGTGAACTCGGCCGTTCAAGGCGGCGCGCCACAGAACATATTCGGCGGCGCAGCCTTCTACCAGGCTGCTGAAACCGGATACAACCTGCAAGCTTCGGCGACCGCGGCCCCGTACGTGCTGCATTCGGGCTACGGCCAACCGAATCTATGGCAGCGTCCGCGTGCGATACGGCTTGGCGTTCAGTTCAACTTCTAAACCTTTCAACTGCAAACACACAGGGAGCCGGATTTTCCGGCTCCCTTTTTTGCGGCATGAACGGTTCCGCAAAAACTTAGCCCCCACGCTTGGGAGTGGGGGCTTGTTCCTTTGAGCTTGACTCTCTGTATCTACTTCCCGAATATCACCGTACTCGAAAAATGCGCTGCCGCAGCCATGTAGAACAGCAGCGGCACCGACAAGAAGAAATTCGTTCGCGAAGCAAGAAAGGCCTGACGCGCCAGCGCTGCTGCGTTCTCCGGAGGCGTGCCCGCCAGTGTTCCCCGAATGATCTTTTTATTATTCGGCCAGATGATCCCCCATACGTTAAACATCATCAAGATGCCCATCCCGCCGCCGATGCCGATTCCGAGCACGTGATTGTCATCTCCACCAACCGGCGTGTAGTGCACGAATAACCAGCCGGCTGCATAGACGACAATCGCGACGATCACCCCGAGAACGTATCCATTCGGCTTCATCAATTTGATCGTGAAATAAACGATCCAGAAGGCGATGATCCAGATCAGCAGAAACAGACCGATCGTAGCTCCGGCGCTGCCGCCGTCCCGCTTGGCATCGGGACCAACATAAGCCTGTCCCCAGAGTGCGAGACCCACGAGCACCGTCACAACTGAGCTCCAACGGAACCAATTTAAAGCCGGCAACGTGAGACTCTGGAAAATCTTCGGCTTGGCGGCTGCGTCCACTTGCTTCATGAACGAGACGTTAACCAGGTTGAAAAAATAAAGCAGGCCAACCCATAAGATCCCGGCGATGAAATGGAACCAACGCAGGATCAGTTGAGCCGCTTCCTCCCCGGTGATCGTGGGCAGGACGAGCGCTGCTGCCGCTGTGACGAAATCGTGCATGAATCCCCTCCGAAGTTGATGTTGACGGATGGTTCCCCGAAGCGGTGTGAGTGTTCCGCTTCGGTCAGGACTGAGAATTGCCGATGCGAGGAAAGTCTGCGCCCGCATTCTGCCTATGTCAAATTGCTCCCAAACTACTCTGCGAAAATGGCGGTTGAAAAGCTTTCCGGATCGCCGTATCGTACTCACAACTGTCCGCCGGATTGCTGAACACTGAACGGTCGGTAGCAGATCGGCGGGTTATCCCCCCGTGTTCTCCGGGCAGTTGGAGAACATGCTGTAGCTTGGGCCTGTCCATGCCTCGCGTGGGCCGGCAGTTGGAAGTCTGGCAATACAAGGAGATCGGCTATGGAAAACAATAAGCCGGCGCAGAACATTCAGGATTCCTTCCTCAATACAGCCCGTAAAGAGAGAGCCAGCATCACGATTTACCTGCTAAGTGGTGTGAAGTTGACGGGCCGCATCCGCTCTTTCGATAAATACTCGGTCGTTCTGGAAGCGAACGGCCAAGAGCAACTCATCTTCAAACACGCCATCTCGACCGTTGTGATGGGACGGGTGGCCTCGACCCACATTGCCCACGCGGCGCATCCGGAAAAGGCCGCTTCAGCACCAGCCTCGGTCACCACCGTGGCGAGTGCCTCGGGCACTGAAGGTTAAGAACAAAGACAGGCGTTCTCTGCTTTGGGAAGTTCTCGCAAGAAATCCCGCGACACGACGCGCGCCGCTGGACGTGTGTCCACCGGAGCACGAAGAATGCACGATCTCGCCCACCTTCGGGAGGAATCGGAGCGGGCCTTCCTGGTCGGGCTTGACGCGCGCAGCCGCCGCCGAGCGGGAGGAAATAGCACTGTGACAGCTCAGGCCTCCGCGGCGCGCGATGCTGCCACCGCATCGGCACCCAAAGGAGAGGGGCGTCCAAGCATTCCGGAATTCGATGCAGAAGAATCGCTCAGCGAACTGCGCACGCTGGCTGAAAGCGCGGGCGCAGAGGTTGTTGGAGAGATCCTGCAGCATAGAGACCGGCCCGATCCGGCGACGCTGGTCGGCGGAGGCAAGCTCGAGGAGATCGCCGGTGCGGCTGCGTCCGTGGATGCCGACGTTCTTCTTTTTGATCACGACCTCAGTCCTTCGCAACAGCGCAACATCGAAAAGATCATCGACCGCCGTGTGATCGACCGCACGCAGCTCATCCTCGATATTTTTGCGCGCCACGCCCGAACGCGCGAAGGCCAGTTGCAGGTGGAACTAGCGCAACTGCATTACATGATGCCGCGACTGGCCGGGCGAGGTGTCGAGATGTCCCAGCTTGGCGGCGGAATCGGAACGCGCGGTCCCGGTGAAACGCAGCTAGAAACGGATCGCCGCAAGATCGCGCGCCGTGTACGCCATCTCGAGCAACAATTGGAAACCGTTCGGCGCATCCGAGCGCAACAACGCCAAAGAAGGGAATCGGCCCCGATTGCGACTGTAGCGCTGGTGGGCTATACAAATGCGGGAAAGTCGACGCTCTTCAATGCGCTGACGCGCGCCGGCGTGCTGTCTTCGTCAAAGATGTTCGCGACCCTCGATCCGACAATCCGCGGTGTCGATCTGCCGTCGAAGCGCAAAGTGCTTCTCTCGGATACGGTCGGATTCATTCGCAATCTCCCGCACACGCTGGTTTCGGCTTTCCGTGCGACTTTGGAAGAAGTTCAGAAAGCGTCGCTGATTTTGCATGTGTCCGATGCGAGCAGCCGGCTTTCCGCTGAGCAGGATGCGCAGGTTGAAATCGTGTTGAAGGAACTTGAGGCGGAAAAGAAACCGCGCCTGCGCGTGATGAATAAAGTCGATCTCCTCGACCAGGAAGTTGCGGAAGGGCTGATCGCTGACGCCACGAAACCAGAATCAAGAACCATCTATGTCTCGGCAATCGAAGGCACGGGCCTGGACTTGCTCCTCCACAGAATCGACCAGATGATCGAAGAAGATCAGGTCAGCCGTGTGCACTTGCGTATTCCGCAATCCGAAGGCAAGCTCCTGGCCCTGCTCGAAGCGCGTGCGCGCATCTACGCACGTGACTACAAAGACGGCACCGTTGAGATGGAGGCCGAGGCACCGGAATCAGTGGTGAGAAAAGTAAGAGCGTTTGCTGTGGAGTGACTGAAACTTCCGTGAGCGGCTTTCGCAGCCGACCACCAGGCATTGCACGGTGCTAACGACTGATGACCGACGGCTAACAGCTAAACATTAAATGGGCCGGCAACCAAGAAGCGGTGACATTCCTTGGCTATCGGCCCATTCGATCCTGAATTGGATCGGAGGTGATGTATCTATGCTAGTCCTCTTTGTACTGAAGTCAAGACCTTAAGTGCAGAAAAGTGCGACCCGCCCGATTTTCGTCGCCATTGCCTTTCTAAGTGTTTAATTCTTAGGGACTTATATCGTGCGTGGAAGCCGCTGTCCGCGCAGTTCTTCTGCAGATTATTGAGGAGCCACTCTGATCTTCCTTCATTGACATTAAACTGACGTGGACGTTAGACTTAACAGTTTTCATAGCCCTCATTTTGCTGGTTCTATAGCGCTCGTATTCACAGCTAATGGATCAAACGCTGCAACAACTAGGCGAATTACTGCTCGGATCGGTTCCGACGGTGATTCTGGTGGCGCTGCTCTACGTTCTCTACGGGGTCATCGTTCACAAGCCGTTGAAGCGCGTGCTCGACGAGCGGCGCAGTAAAACCGAGGGCGCAGTGGAGAAATCAAGAGCGGACATCGCCGCTGCAGACGCGCGCACAGCAGAATACGAGCAGAAGCTGCGCGAAGCGCGTGCTGCGGTTTTTCGTGCACAGGAGGCGAAGCGCCAGGCGGCAATGCAGGCTCGCGCCAACGCCGTTAGCGAAGCCCGCAACAAAGCGCAGGCGCAGGTGAAGGCAGCCAAGGCCGATATTGAGCGGGACCGTGCTGCGGCGGAAAAGGGATTAGCCGGGGAAGCGGCAGCGCTCGCGCAGGAAATCGTGCGGCGCGTGCTGCAACCCGCAGGAGCGGGCCGCTGATGAAACCGAACCGCATCGCCCGGATTGGGCTCTTGGTTCTGCTACTCGTGAGTTTTGCCGGGATCGTATATCTGCGCGCTCAGACTGCACCTACGGCTCCAAATCCAAATCCAAACCAATCCAATTCCGACGAAGCGA
>Ga0335081_10000336_pt1 | contig 86745 bp, 66 predicted proteins | sample Lox_Sample_35_FD_206713 | JGI IMG/M metagenome (GOLD analysis project Ga0335081, IMG submission 206713) | Soil microbial communities from Loxahatchee National Wildlife Refuge, Florida, United States - Lox_Sample_3.5 | ecosystem: Environmental > Terrestrial > Soil > Wetlands | place: USA... | reverse complement strand
GTCCACCGCGCGATGTCCGGGTCGGCGGTCTGCAGGATGAAGCCGTCGGCCTGCTCGCCGGTGAGCTTGAGCGCCTTCGGCCCGTACGCGGCCATCCACATCTCGAGCTTGCCGTCGCGCACCCACGGGATCCGCAGCGGCTGGCCGTGGTGCGTCACCTCGCGCCCCTCGGCCAGCCCCTTGATCACGGTCATCGCCTCGGACAGGGTGGCCAGCGACATGGGGGACTGGCCGATGACCCGGCGCGCGGAGTCGCCGCGGCCGATCCCGCAGACGGTCCGGTTGCCGTACATGTCGTTCAGCGTGGCGAACAGCGACGCGATGACCGACCAGTCCCGGGTGCCCGGGTTGGTCACCATCGGCCCCACGGTCATCGCCGACGTGGCGGACAGGATCCGCGAGTAGATCACGAACGGCTCCTGCCACAGCACGTGCGAGTCCCAGGTCCAGCCGTAGGAGAAGCCCGCCTCCTCGGCCCGCTGCATCATCGCGATCACGCCGCTGGCCGGCGGGTTGGTCTGCAGCACCACCCCGAAATCCATTGCCCCTCCTAAAAACCTTGGTACCGAACGGGCCGGGTTTCCGCTATACCAGATACTGGTTCAGCCCGCGGGACAAGAACGTGCCGTGCCCCGGGCTGCCGAGGTAAGCGCCGTCCCCGATCACCGCCCGGCCGCGCGACAGGGTGGTCACCACCTGGCCGGTGATCTCTATGCCCTCGTACGCGGAGTAGTCCACGTTCATGTGGTGAGTCGCCGCGGACAGCGTCTGCCGCGCCCGCGGGTCGTAGATCACGATGTCCGCGTCGGAGCCGGCCGCGATCACGCCCTTGCGCGGGTACAGGCCGAACATCCGGGCCGGCGTGGTCGACGCGACCTCCACCCAGCGGGTCAGGCCGAGCTGCCCCGCCACCACGCCTTGGTGCAGCAGGTCCATCCGGTGCTCGACGCTGCCGAAACCGTTCGGGATCTTGGAGAAGTCGCCCCGGCCGAGCTCCTTCTGGTCCTTGAAGCAGAACGGGCAGTGGTCCGTGGACACCACCGACAGGTCGTTGGTCCGGAGGCCCCGCCACAGCGAGTCCTGGTGGTCCCGGGGCCGCAGCGGCGGCGAGCAGACGAACTTGGCCCCCTCGAAGTCCGGCCGGGCCAGGTCGTCCAGGGACAGGTACAAGTACTGCGGGCAGGTCTCGGCGAACACGTTCTGCCCGGCATCGCGCGCCTCGGCCACGGCCGCGAGCGCGTGCCGGGCGGACAGGTGCACGATGTACAGCGGGCAGTTCGCCACCTTGGCCAGCGTGATGGCCCGCGAGGTAGCCTCGCCCTCCAGCTCCGGCGGCCTGGTCAGGCCGTGGTGCACGGGGTCGGTCCGGCCGGACGCGAGCGCCTGCGCGACCAGCTGGTCGATGGCGATGCCGTTCTCCGCGTGCATCATCACGGTCGCGCCGGAGCGGGCCGCCTGCTGCATGCCGAGCAGGATCTCGCCGTCGGTGGCGTAGAACACGCCGGGGTAGGCCATGAACATCTTGAAGCTGTTCACCCCGGCCTCGATGCAGGCGTTCATCTCCTTCAGCGTCGTGTCGTTGACGTCGGAGACGATCATGTGGAAGCCGTAGTCGATCGAGCAGTTGCCGTCCGCCTTGGCCTGCCACTTGTCCAGCGCGGCCAGCAGCGAGGTGCCCTTGGCCTGGACGGCGAAGTCGATGATCGTGGTGGTGCCGCCCCAGGCCGCGGCGCGGGTGCCGGTCTCGAAGGTGTCCGCCGAGAACGTGCCGCCGAACGGCATCTCCATGTGCGTGTGCACGTCGATCCCGCCGGGCAGCACGTACTTGCCGGTGGCGTCGATGACCTGGTCCGCGGCTACCGCCGCCGCGTCCTCACCGGCCTCACCCGTCACGGCCCTCGCCAGCACCGCGCCGATCTTCTCCCCGGCCACCAGCACGTCGGCGTCCAGTGTGCCGGACGCCGTCACCACCGTGCCGCCCTTGATCAGCGTGGTGCTCATGGCTGGACCAGCGGGCCGTACTGGTCGGGACGGCGGTCACGGTAGAACTGCCACAGGTTCCTGACCTCGGCCAGCTGATCCATGTCCAGGTCGCGCACCAGCACCTCGTCCTTGTCGTCCGAGGCGGCGTCGCCCATCAGCTGCCCGCGCGGGTCGGCGAAGTACGTCTGGCCGTAGAAGTCGTTGTCGCCGAGCGGCTCGACGCCGACCCGGTTGATCGCTCCGACGAAGTACTCGTTGGCCACGGCGGCGGCGGGCTGCTCCAGCCGCCACAGGTACTGCGACAGGCCGCGGCTGGTGGCCGACGGGTTGAACACGATCCGGGCGCCGGCCAGGCCGAGTGCCCGCCAGCCCTCGGGGAAGTGCCGGTCGTAGCAGATGTACACGCCGATCCGGCCCGCCGCGGTGTCGAAGATCGGGTAGCCGGTGTTGCCCGGCCGGAAGTAGAACTTCTCCCAGAAGCCCTTGACCTGCGGGATGTGGGTCTTGCGGTACTTGCCCAGGTAGCTTCCGTCGGCGTCGATCACCGCCGCGGTGTTGTAGTAGAGGCCAGGGTGCTCTTCCTCGTACATCGGCGCGACGATCACGATGCCGTGCTGCCGCGCCACGTCCTGCAGCAGCTTGGTGGTCGGCCCGTCCGGGATCGCCTCGGTGTAGGAGTAGTAGTCGGCGTCCTGCACCTGGCAGAAGTACGGCCCGTAGAACAGCTCCTGGAGGCACACCACCTGCGCGCCGGCCGAGGCGGCCGTCTGGATGTGGTTCACCGCCGCCGCGATCATCGATTCTTTGTCTCCGGTCCAGCGTTGCTGGATAAGCCCGGCCCGGACGATCTCAGCCATCGGGTCCTGCCCTCCTTTGGGTAGTGCCTTGCCTCCTGTTATACATCGCGCGCGATGTAGGGCAGGACCAGGCCGGCCGCGGCGATGAGCGCTCCCGCAGCCACCAGCCGCAGCAGCGCCGAACCGGCCCCCGGTCCTGTCGCGGGCAGCATCCCGGCGCCCGCCCCCAGCGCGAGCAGGACCGCGCCGAGGGCCAGCACCCTGGCCTGCGGCCGGAGCGTGGCCAGCGGGGCGTCCGACTCGGCCAGGTGCGCGATGAGCAGGTAGGCGATCAGCCCGGCACCGAGGACCGCGGTATGCCACGGTCGGGACTGATGCAGCACCTCCAGCCAGGCGATGCCGATCACCGCGCCCTCTTCCCAGGGCACGTGCCGCACCATGTCGAGGAAGGCCCGCCAGGCGCGCACGCCGGGGGAGGGCCAGTAGGACGCATCGGGCACCGGGACCGCGGCCAGCGCGAGCCGCAGCCCGCCGCCGGCCACCCCGGCGATGGCCACGTCCAGCGCGACGGTGGCGTAGCCCCGGTGCACCGCGGGCAGAGCCGCCCAGACCAGGCTGCCCGCGCCGAGCAGCACCGCGGCGGCACGTACGCGCGCCGCCCCCGCGGCGCCTCGGAGCAGGCTGGCCAGCGCGGTCGCCGGGCCGCCCGGCCGGCCGGTCATCGGCGGGCCGCCATCGGACGCCGGGTGTGCGCGGCCAGCGGCAGGTCGAGCGACTCCTCGCCGTCCCAGTGCACGACCGGGATGCCCAGCTCGCGCAGCGAGAACCTGATCGCGTCCTGCTCCATCCGCCAGATCCGCCGGGCCATCCGGTCCTCCGCTCGCCGCCTGGCCGGCGGCTCGGTGTTCAGCACGTCGACGACGAGCATGCTGAAGCCGCGCTCGCGCATGTCCCGCAGCGCCTCTACGAACCGCTGGTCGAGCAGCGGGCTGAACACGACCACCAGCGCCCCCGGCGGCAAGGCGGCCCGCGGCAGCCGGGAGAAGCTCGCGCCGCGCGCGTAGCCACCCGTGTTAGCTAGCACCGGGCTGGCCAGCATCGAGTCGATGATCCGGTAGACCTGGCGGCGGCCAAGACCCGGCGCCAGCCAGTTAGACCCGCCCCACTGGTAGGTGATCACGCCGACCCGGTCCCGCGCATCGGTGTACGCGCGGGCCGCCGCCCCGGCCGCGCGCAGCGCGAGGTCCAGGGCGGACGAGCCGGGCTGGCCGACGTCCGAGGTAGAGTCCACGAGCAGCACCACGTCCTGCGAGCGCTCGGCGGCGAACGTGTTCACCTGCAGCCGCCCGCGCCGCGTGCTGGCCGCCCAGTTGATGCTGCGCTGCCGGTCGCCCGGCACGTACTCGCGCACGCCGGAGAACTCGATGCCCTCCCCGGAGGTCCGGGCGGGGTGCTCGCCTAGCCGGTTCGGCAGCCGCCGCAGCACGACGGTCGTCCGTTGCCGCGCTGGGGCCGGGTAGCAGTCGAGCCTGGGCAGCGTCATGGTCGCGTGCCCTTCGGCCAGCCGCCAGCGATCCCGCAGCGTCACCTCCAGCGTGCCGATCTGCCGCCGCCCCCAGCGTTCCGGGGTGACCACGAAGCGCGCCTGCCGCCCGTCCGCCGCGGTCGCGCCAACCGGGGCGATCTCGGGCCCCGGGTGCAGCCGCCAGCGCACCGAGCACTCGTCCGTGCCATCAGCCGTCACGTCTACGGCCAGCCGCTCGTCCTCGAAGACCCGTCGCGTGGTCGGCTTGGCTCGCACGATGATGCGCGGCAGTTGCCGTTCACGGGTCCGGACCCGCCCCGCCGCCAGGAGCACAAGCGCGGGCGCGGCCAGGCCGGCGAACTCCGGACGACGGGCCAGGACGGCGATGAACAGCCCGGTCAGCCCGAGCGTGAGCAGCCGCCGCGCGTGCCGCGACGATCGCCAGCCAAGCTTGAGCTCGGTGCTGGTGGCGGGAGACCCGGGATCGTTCGGAATCATGCTCACGACATCAGCTGGTGACGGCCGTGGCCTGGGCGCGGGCCGGATCGGTCCGCGGCGTCGGCACCGAGGAGAGCAGCTTGGCCATCACGTCGTCGGAGGAGACCTGGCGGACCCACAGCTCGGGCCGCAGCGTCAGCCGGTGCGCCAGGGCAGGCACCGCGACCTGCTTGATGTCGTCGGGCACCACGTAGTCCCGGCTGCTCAGCAGCGCCTGGCCGCGAGCCAGCTGGACCAGCGCCAGGCCGCCGCGCGGGCTCGCGCCAACCTGGACCTGGGGGTCGCGCCGGGTCGCGCCGACGATCGCCACGATGTAGTCGAGCAGGTCGGGGGTGATCTCCACCTGCTCGAGCGAGTCCCGCATGGCCAGCACGCCGTCGGCGGTGGTGACCGCGCCGAGCTCCACCTCCTCGCGGGCCCGGTCCACCCGGCGCCTGAGCATCGCGGTCTCGTCGCCGGTGCTCAGGTAGCCCAGCCGCAGCCGCATCAGGAACCGGTCGAGCTGGGCCTCGGGCAGCTCGTAGGTGCCCTCGTACTCGATCGGGTTGTCGGTGGCCAGCACGACGAACGGGGCGGGCAGCTTGCGGCTCTGCCCGTCGACGCTGACCTGGCCTTCGGCCATCGCCTCCAGCAGCGCCGCCTGGGTCTTCGGCGGCGTCCTGTTGATCTCGTCGGCCAGCAGCAGCTGGGTGAACACCGGCCCGGGCCGGAACACCATCTCGGCCGACCGCTGGTCGTACAGCGGCGCGCCGGTCACGTCCGAGGGCAGCAGGTCCGGGGTGAACTGGATGCGGGCGAACTCGAGCCCGAGCACGCGCGCGAACGACCGCGCGATGAGCGTCTTGCCCAGCCCGGGCAGGTCCTCGAGCAGGACGTGGCCGCCGGCCAGGATGCCGATCAGCACGAGCTCCAGGGTCCGGCGGCGGCCGACCACCGCGCGCTCGAGCTCGTCCAGGATGGCCGTGCACGTCCCCGCCGTCTCGACGGTGCTCATCAAAGTTCCTCCAATCGGTCGATGAGACGCGCCAGGGTGCGTCTCGGGATGCCGGGCTCGGTGCTGGCCTTCGACGCCCGCGTCTCCGGCCGCGCTTCCTCCGGGGCCTCCGAAACCGGTTCGATCCACGGCCACAGGTCGGCGTCGCGGGGACGGCGGCAGAGCAGCCGCCGGGCCGCGTCCGGATCCTGGTAGAGGTTCACGCCGTGGCGTTCGGCCAGCCGGGCGGCCAGCAGGTGCTCGAGCACCGGCCGGAGCTCGCCGGTGTAAAAGCCCCGGCTGGCGATCGCGCTGTGCACCACGAAGCGCCGGTGCGAGTAGCCGCTCAGCAGCCGGGCCTGCGGCTTTTCCCTGGCCTTCCTGGCCGCGTCCGGGGTCGGCGTGGGCAGCAGGTAGCGCAGGATGACCATCGCGGCGGCCGCCCCGGCGGTGACCGCCACGGACAGCCCCGCCCAGCCGGCCAGGAGGTATCCCGCCGCGGCCGCCACCACGATCACAACTCCCGCGATCACGAGCTCGGGCCCCGCCCCGCGCCACGGGCTGACCGTGGCCCCGGTCTCGGCGGGATCCCCGGGTGCGCTCACCTGGCTGCTCCCTCGGCTCCTTCGGCTCTCTCGGTTTCCCCGGATTCCGCTAGGTCCGCGGCCAGCTCGTCCAGGGCCAGCTCGGCCGCGTCCCGCTGCCGCTGACCGAGCGGGTGGCTGGAGAACCTGGCCTCGTAGAACAGCGCGGTCAGCTGCCCGGCGGCGGTGCCGCGGACCAGGCCGGCCTCGGTCGCCCGGGCCAGCAGCTCGCCGGGCGTGCCGGCCGCGCCGCGGGCCGTTCCGCGTTCGGCTAGCGTGGTCTCCATGGCCAGGTAGCACGCGATGATCGCGGCCCGCGCGTCGTCCACCGTCCGCAGCGCCGAACGGCCCGACTCCACCGCCTCGCGCAGCTGTTCCGGATCCTCCGCGATGACCTCGCCCGCCCGGAGCGCGATCGGCAGCCGCAGCCGCCTGGCCCACCGGATGCTGACCGCGACCCCGGCCAGCAGCACCACGACGAGCACGGCGTAGAGCAGCACGGTCACCGGGAAATGCGGCGCCGGCCCGGATCCCCGGTGCGGCCGGAACGAGAACGAGGGTATCGCCGTGGGGCGCCCGATCGGCGGCAGCCTGCGCCCCGGGCCGAGCCCCTTCAGGTGCAGCGCCGCCAGCACCAGCACGACGGCGCTGATCCCGGCCGCGCCGAGCACGAGCAGGAGCACCCCGCGCAGCTTGGCCGCGGCCAGCTCCTGGCTGCCCCGCCGCAGCCGCACGAGCAGGATCACGAACAACGTCACGATCACGGCCTCGAGGACCACGCCGACGACCACGGCGTCGTGGTGCAGCGGCCCGTCCCAGCGCAGAGTGCCCACCGCCCCGCGCAGCCCGGCCAGCCCCGCGACGATCAGCAGCGCCACCGGCAGCACCCGCACCAGCCAGTCCTGCGCCGTAAGCCCCGCCGCGGGGTCGCCGCCGCCCGGCTCCGGCTCCCCGTTCTCACCCGGCACCTCCGCGATCCCCGGCGGCGTAGCTCCCGGCTGGCGGCTGGTCATCGGCTCACGTTCCTGGTGCGTCGGGCGGCCCTACCCGGACAAACCCCTGATCGGGTGTCATTGCACCCCCCTATGCCTATGAGGGGTATAGCGACTCCCAATCTTAAGCACCGCCCGGCTAGCCGGATCGGCAGTCCCGGCAGCCCCGGAGAACGGAGCCTCAGCCAGGCGCGCGAATCACCGTGGACCAGAGCCCGCGCTTTCCGGGGGGTAACTGTCCACGATCATGAACGGGTCCCGGCCGCGCTTGCGGCCACCGCGTCGATCTCGGCCAGCAGCGCCTGCCGGGCGCCCGCGTCCAGGAACGAGGCTCGCACGCCGTTCGCCGCCAGCTCGGCCAGCTGAGCCCGGCTCAGCCCGAGCACCGAGGCCGCCCGCCGGTACTCGTCGGTCAGCGTGGTGCCGAACATCGGCGGGTCGTCGCTGTTCAGCGTCACGAACAGGCCCTCCTCCAGCATCCGCGGCAGCGGGTGTGCCGCCAGGCCGGGAACCTGCCGGGTGCACACATTGGACGTCGGGCAAACCTCCAAAGGAACCCGGCTCTCCCGCAGCCGTGCGACCAGGGCGGGATCGTCCATGCAGCTGATGCCGTGCCCGATCCGCTCGGCGTGCAGGCCGTCCAGCGCCTCCCAGATCGTGGCCGGGCCCGACATCTCGCCCGCGTGCGGCACGCTGTGCAGCCCGGCCCCGATGGCCGAGGCGAACACCGACCGGAACTCCGCCGCGAAACGGGGCCGCGCCTGCTCGATCCCGGCCAGCCCGAAGCCCACCAGCGCCTCGGGCGGGCAGGTCAGCGCGTGCTCCAGGGTCCCGAACGCGGCCGGCCCGCCGTACTCGCCGGCGATGTCGAAGATGTAGGCGATCCGGACCCCGTGGTCCCGCCCGGCCGAACGCGCCGCGATGTCCAGCGCCTCGGTGAGGCCGGCCACCGGCATGCCGGCCGAGGTGAACGTGTACGGCGTCACGGTCAGCTCGGCGTACCTGGCGTTCTGCCCGGCCAGGTCGCGCGCCGCGCCGAGCACCAGCTCGGCCACGTCGGCCGGCTCGCGCACCAGGCTGCTGACCGCGCCGTAGACCTGCGAGAAGTGCGGAAAGTCCCGGAACTCGTAGAAGGCGGCCAGTTCGGCGGCCGACGACGGCACCCCGGCCCCGTCCGGATGCCGCCGCCGCAGCTCGAGTACGGTCGGCACGGACGCGGAACCGACCAGGTGGAGGTGAAGTTCGGCTTTCGGCAGCCGGTCGATGAACGCGTCGGTGCACTCCATAGCCCCGACGCTAGCAACGGCCCGTCCCAGCCTGGCATGGCTTCACGCCCTGCAGGAAGGTGACGCCAACGTCACCATCACCCGGCCGTCCCGCGAACCCATCCCGCGCGCGACTGCGTAGCTCGGTCGATCGCGCAGAACCGCGCGGCAACGGGGAATCTTGGAGGGGAAATGAAGCGCGAGCGACGCATGTCGTGGGGCAGGACGATGGCCCTGGGGGCCGGTTCGGCGCTGGCCGTCGGACTGGCTGGCGGGATGGTGAGCCCAGCCTGGGCGCAGGCAGGTTCGGCGGCCTCGCTGACACTGCCGAAGGCCTGTGTGGCCCTGGAGGCACTGGTCAGTGACGAGGTGGACGGCCCAAGTCCGGGTAATGGTGAGGTGATCAAGTTCGCCACCTCCGCTAGCCAGGGCACGCTGACCAACAACCTGTCCCCGAGCGGGACGCCTAACCTGGACAGCCCTGAGGACATGGCCTTCGACCTGACCGGGAACGTCGTAACAGTCGACCTGGGCCTCTCCACCGGGGGTCCCCAGGTAGTCCGGGTGGACAAGAACACCGGGGTCCGGACCCTGATCTCAGGCCCGGGCGTCGGCTCCGGCACCGCCTTCGCCGGTCCGTATTCGATCGCGGTCGAACCCAACGGCAACATCCTGGTGCTGGACCTCGATCCCGCGACGTCCGACTCGCGGCTGCTGCGGGTCACGCCGACCGGCGCCCGGAGCGTGCTGTCCTCGAACTCGGTCGGGACGGGGCCGGCGCTCGGTTTCAGCGATCGGGTCCGGGTGCTCAACGGCGTCATCTACCTGCTGGACAGCAACCGCGTGCTGTCGGTCAACGCGATCACCGGTGCCCGCACCCTGATCTCCGGGGGCGGACTGGGCACCGGACCGGCCTTCGCCCGGGCGCACAGCGTGACCACCGACACCACCAGCGGCAGTCTCATGGTGCTCGACCAGGACTACGCCGGCACGGGTGCGCTGATCCGGGTTGACCTGGCCACCGGCGACCGCACCGAGGCGTTCAGCAATGCCCTGCACCCCGGCAAGTACAAGTTCGACATGCCGTACGACGTGGTCCGCAACGCCTGCGACAACAGCTTCTACGTGCTGCACACCGGCGGGAACGGACTGCTGGGCAACGTGCTGCGGGTCAACACCGCGAGCGGCCCTGATTACGGCACCAGGACGCTGTTCGCCACCTACATCGCCCCGGGCGTACCCAGCAACTACAGCCTGCTGATGCGGCCGCTCATCGTGGTCCCCGGCGGCGGCGAATCCGGCGGGCCGGGCGGAGGCGGCAACCTGTAACCACGAATCAGCAACGATCCGGTCGGCCTGCCCTCGTGGCGGGTCGGCCGGGCCGCGCCGGCCGGGCCACGCAGGAACCTCAGCCGGACGCCGTGGCCTTGGCCTTCGCCGCCGCCTTCAGCGCCTGCTTGTAGGACCGCACCTCGCCCAGCGACTCCGGATCGGTGATGTCCGCCACCGAGAGCCGCGTCCCCTCGCCGCCGAACGCACCCGCCGCCTCCCGCCAGCCCTCGGGCCTGACCCCGAGCTGCTTGCCGAGCAGCGCCACGAAGATCTGTGCCTTCTGCGCCCCGAACCCGGGCAGCGCCGCCACCCGCTTCAGCAGCTCAGCGCCTGACCCGGCGGTTTCCCAGAGCCGGGCGGCGTCGCCGTCGTACTGGTCGACGATCAGCCGGGCCAGGTCCTGCACCCGGGCGGCCATCGCCTTCGGGTAGCGGTGCAAGGCAGGCCGTTCGGAGAAGATCGCGGCCAGCCGGTCCGGGTCGAACTCGGCCAGCTCGGTCACGGTGGGCTCGTGCCCCAGCCGCCGGACCAGGTCCAGCGGTCCGGCGAAGGCCTTCTCGAGGGTGACCTGCTGGTCGAGCAGCAGGGCAATGACCAGGGCGAGCGGGCTGCGGCTCAGCAGCTCGTTGGCCTCAGGTTCCACCGGCATCCAGATCGTCACTGCGACCTCCCCCGCGTCGGCTATGAGCCGCAGCGTACTCCTCAATTCCCTATAAGCTAGAAGCAGCTGGGCCGTCCTGGGGGCCCCCGGCCCGGGTTGAGTGAAACGGAGTCAGCATGACACCGCATGCAAAGCTAGGCATCGCAGGGATCGCCGTGAGCCTGATCTTGCTGATCGTCGGTATCCCGTTCTGGCTAGTAGGCCTGCTTATCGTCCTCGCCATCGCCATCCCTGCAGGCGCCTGGCTGATGCTGGACGAGTCGCAGCGGCGCCGGTACCGGGAGCTCAGGCGCCGGCAGCGCGGGCAGATCCGCTAAGCCGCGGAACAGCCCGATGGCCGTCCGCCGCCTGAACCACGCCGTCCTCTACGTGCACGGTCTCCAGCGGACCGTCGACTTCTACACCGCTGCCCTCGGCTTCGAGGTGCGACTGGAGATCCCCGGCCGGGCGGCGTTCCTGCGTGCGCCGGGCTCGGCCAACGACCACGACCTGGGCCTGTTCGAGATCGGCGCTGGGCAGGCGCCCGGCCAGCCGGAATACCCCGGGCTCTACCATCTCGCCTGGGAGGTCGGCACGCTGGCCGACCTGGCCGACATCCGGGAGAAGCTGGTCCAGGCGGGCGCCCTGGTGGGGGAGAGCGACCACCGGGTGTCCAAGTCGCTGTACGCCAAGGACCCGAGCGGCATCGAGTTCGAGGTCATGTGGCGGGTGCCGGCCCAGGACTGGGCCGCCGAACTGGCCGACGGCGAGATGATCCTCCCGCTCGACCTGGACGCCGCGATCTCGCGCTGGGGCCAAGACCAGGCGACCGGCGCCGCGGCCGGGTCCCCGACCTAGCCTAGCGGCCCTCGGACTGGCGGGTGATGTAGGTCACCGCCACGAACGACCGGAACATCGCCATCGGGTCGTCGCCGCCGATGGTCACCGTCCGCACGCCGGTGCGTTCGGCCCCGCGGACCCACGAGGCCACCTCGGCCATGTCGGCCGTCTGCAGGTGCACCTCGAGCGTGGCGGGCAGCGCGATGGCCGGCGGCCGCAGGCTCGCCACCCGCTCGACCGCCCGCCGTGCCGCCTCCGTGATCCCGGCCCGGGCCACCTCCGGGTGCTGGTTCACCGCGCCGAACCTGGTGAAGGACTCCTTGACCACGACGCGTTCGGCGTCGGCCAGGAACGGGTCCGCCTCGGCGGCGGTCTGCCGGTCCCCGGTGATCAGCCCGATCGGAACCCCGCAGGCCAGCGCGACCAGGGCGTTGATGCCGCTCTCGCCGACCCGGGCCCCGTTCAGCGTGACGTGCGAGACCACCGACGGGTTGTAGGTGTGCGACAGGATCGAGCTCTCGCCGGAGATCGACCCGTGGTAGCCCACCATGAACACGACGTCGGCGCCGGCCTCCAGGTCCTGCATCATGTACAGCGGCTTGTGCCGGCCGGACACGTAGGTCGCCTGGCCGTGCAGCCGCTCGGGGTCTAGGTTGCTCATCGCGCCGTGCGAGTCGTTGCAGACGATCTCGGTGGCGCCGGCCGCCAGCGCCCCGTCGATCGCCGCGTTGACCTCGCCGAGCAGCAGCCGCCGGCCCTCCTCGTAGGGCTGGCCGGGCGGGAGGCACTGGGACCAGTCGACGATCCCGGCCACGCCCTCCATGTCGAAGGAGATGAAGACCTTCATCCCGAACGGGCCTGGCGCGTGCTCTGGCGCCCGCCCGCGCCGCTCTCCGGGGCATGATTCGCCCGCGCCCGCGCCTGCTCCGCTGCCTGCTGCACCGTCTGCCCGGCCTGCCGGGTCACCCCGGCCGCGTGCTGCGGGCGGGATGCGGCCAGGTTCCAGGCGAACGCGAGCGTGACCCCGACGGCCACCGGGCCGATCGTGGCCACCAGCCCGGTCCGGCGGTCGCTCCTTCGCACGGCAGGGAGCGTACCAGGATCAGCCGGGCGGGGTGAGCTGCCCGGGAAAGAGCAGAGCCAGCTGCCGCGGATAGGCGGCGATCAGCCGCAGTTCGTCGTCGGTCAGCGGTTTGCCGGTGGCGGACGCGCACAGCTGGACCAGGGAGAACGCCAGGTCCTCGGCGCCGTCGGCGACCTCGAGGCCGAGCCCGTCGAGCACGTGCCTGAACCCGGCCTTGCCGCCGTACTCGCCGGTGAGCACCACCCGGCCCTGGCGGGTGAACCAGTCGGCCGGGAACGCCCCGAGCGCGTCGTCGTCGTAGAGTTCGTAGTTTCCCCGGTCCTTCAGCGCCCCGTCGGCGTGGATGCCGGATTCGTGCGCGAACGCGTTGCGGCCCACCCCGGGCCAGGCCGGCGGCAGCGGCTGCCCGAACGCGTACGCCGCCCACAGCCCGAACCTGCGCGCCCAGGACAGGTCGACCGGATCCCCGATCACCGCGTCGCCGATCCCGAACCCGTACCGGAACGCCAGGATGCAGGACAGCAGGTCGGCATTGCCGGCCCGCTCGCCGATCCCGTTCACGCACGTGTTGACCCAGGCGTCCTGCCCGGCGTCCAGGTCGCCGAGCGCGCCGGATACCGAGTTCGCCACGGCCATGCCCAGGTCGTTGTGGCAGTGCGTCTCCACCGGGATGCCGATGGCCGAGGCGAGCTTGGCGAACCGCTCCCTGATCCGCCCGGGGGAGTCGCCGCCGATGGTGTCGCAGTACCGGACCCGCGACGCCCCTGCCTCCTTGGCCGCGAGCGCGAACTCCAGCAGGTACCCGTCGTCGGTCCGGGACCCGTCCTCGGCATTGACCCCGACGGTTTCCGCACCGCCTGCCCGCGCCACCGCGACCGACACGGTCATCTCGTCGATGATCGCCGAACGGTCGAGCTTGCCGCGGAACTTGTGCGTGATCATCTGGTCCGAGGTGGAGATGGACAGGTTGTAGTGCTGCAGGCCTAGGGGCAGAGCACTCTCGACATCGCCAGGCACAGCCCGGCACCAGCCCGACAGGCGCAGGTCACCGAATGCCCCCGCCTCGGCCAGCGCCACGCAGGCGCGCACGTACGGCGCCTCGTGGAACAGGAAAGGGAACCCGATCTCGGACTGGGCCACGCCCAGCCGTCCCAGGTAGAAGTTGACCATGACCTTGCCGAACTTGGACAGCCCCGTCCGTGCGGTCTGCACGCCGTCCCGATTGGTCACGTCGAGAAAGTGGATCGTTGGCATGATCCCAGATTGACGAATGGATCAATCTATCGTCAATATTGATTAAAATCAATCCTTCGGGCTAGGTCACGGAGCCGCCCCTCCACCACGGGCAGCAGCCCGGCCAGCGATGCCTCGGCCGCGATATGGACCGAACCGTGGATGCTGATGAGCGCGGTCAGCGTGGAGACCGTCACCGCGGCGCCCTGGCTGACGAAGTAGCCGTCCGCGACGCCGGGGGCGGGCCGGGCGCTGGGCGGCACCCGCCGGGCGTCGGCCGCGTGCCGCACCTCGATCCGCAGCATGGGCCGTCCCGTGCTGGGTGGCTGCCAGACCATCGTCCGGCCCGGCGTGCCGTCGAGGTGGTGGCCGTGGACCTTACCGCCGAGGATGGCGGCCGCCTCGGCCTCCAGCACCAGGTCCGCCGGGTCCGGCAAGCCGTTGGTGACGGCTCGCTCCTGGTCGGCCGCGACCCCGGCGAGCGGGTGCGCGACGGCCGGCGGCTCCACCGGCTCCACCGTCACGTCGGCCCGGCGGCGCAGGTTCACCCGGACATGCACGAACGTGCCCGGCGGCAGCTTCCGGTACGGCTCGCTGCCGACCTCGAAGTCCCATGCCTTCTCGCGCGCCCCGTCGTCGATCGCGACGTGGTATTCGTCCGGGCTCTCGTCGCCGCCCTTGACCATCCACTGCCTGATCACCTGGCCGTCGAACTCGGCGAACCGCGGGGATGCCGCCCGGCGCGCCAGCGCCACCAGGCCGCCGGCGAGGCCGGCCGCCACGACCAGGCCGATCATCTCCTCGGCCAGCAGCGCCATGCCGTGCGTGCCCAGCCAGATGGCCGCGCTGAAGTACAGGATCGGGCCGAACACGATGGCTAGCCAGATAGCGCAGCCCTGCGGCCACGACCAGGTGTTCGTCTCGATCTCGAGCAACTGCCAGGTGCCGCGATAGCCGGACCACGCCACGTTGGTGCGGCCCTGGGCGAAGACCGCCAGTACGGCGGGGGCGGCGCCGAGGGCGGCCGCGTAGGCCACCACCCTTCCGTCCCCGCCGCCGGAGGCGGCCAGGCCAGTAGAGTCGCCGGAGGCGGCGACGGCCGAACGCCAGTGATCGAGCACCGCCTGACCGGACGCGCTGCGACGCCGGCTGACCCCCACGCCGACGGCGACCCAGAACCCCGCGAAGTAGAGCCCGCCCGCGTAGGCCAGCCCGCGTCCGTGTGCCGCAACCGGAATCAGCGCGACGGCCGGGACGACGAGCAGCAGGAGCAGCAGGCCTATCCGCCGCCCGCTGAGCCGGGACCTGGTCAGCCCGAGGCGCCGGGCCTCGGCGTCGACCTCCTCGCGGAACGCCGACATGAACGCGGTTTCCCCGCCGCCGAACCCGTCCGACAGGGCGGGGGCCGGAACCTGGCCGCGAGCGCCCGCCCGCAACGCCATGTGCGCCACCACGCGCCGCTCGAACGGCGTCAGCGGCCCGCCCGGCGTCTCGGCCGGTACCACGCACAGAGCCGGTCCTCCCGGCCCCGTCGGTCCTCCCGGCCCGGCGGGAGCGCGCACCTCGAACCAGCCCCGCGCGGCCAGGTCGACCAGAGTCGCGCCGAACCCGGACCGCTCCAGCCGCCGGGCTAGCAGGCTGACCACGGCCGGCGGCACCTCGCCCGGGTGCCGGACCCGGGTCCGGCCCGTGCGCGCCGTCCTGCCCTCGCCCTGGCCACCCCCCTCGTGCGGCCCGGGCGAGGGCGGAACGATCAGCAGGACGGCGAACAGGAACAGCCACCCAGCGCCGACGATGGCGGCGACAGAAAACATGCCATTTCCTCCGACCCGCTTAGCACCCGGAGCCCGCGACCGCCGTCGCCTGCCGCCCCGGAGCGTTCCCCCGCCGTACCTGACACGTGCGCTGCCGCCGACTGGTTCAGGTGTGAAAATTGACAAAAGATGAACTCTCATCAATATTGATTAAATTCAATATCCCGGCGCGCCCCCGGGGGGGAGCATGGCTGATTACCTGACCGCTGCGGAGGCCGCGCGGCGGCTCGGCGTGAAGCCCGCCACGCTGTACGCCTACGTCAGCCGGGGCGTGCTGAGCCGGGTCCGGGCCCCGGACGGCCGGTCCAGCCTGTTCGGCGCCGAGGAGGTCGAGCAGCTGGCACGCCGGGGCCGCCCGCGCCGGCCCGCCGGGGTCGCGGACATCACGGTCGAGTCGGCCATCACCGAGATCACCGGCGACAGCCTCAGGTTCCGCGGCCTGGACGCGACCCGTCTCGCGGTCAGCCGGACCTTCGAGGAGGTCGCCGAGCTGCTCTGGACCGGCGAGTTCCGGTCCGAGCGGGCACCCTGGCGGGCGCGGCCCGCGGCGCTGGCGGCGGCCCGGGCCGCGCAGGCCGCGCTGCCCGCCGGGACGCTGCCCCTCGAGCGGCTTCAGGTCATAGTCCCGGCCATGGCGGCGACCGACCCCCTCCGGCTCCAGCTCGACCGCCCGGCCGTGATCGCCGCCGGGCGGAACATCATCGCCGGCATGGTGGACTGCCTGCCCTCCGCGGTCACCACGGATCAGGGCGAGCCGGTCGCCAGGCGGCTGTGGTCGAGGCTCTGTGACCTCCGCCCGGCGCCCGGGCTGATGCGCGCGCTGTCGGCGGCGCTCGTCCTGCTCGCCGACCACGAACTCGCCGCCTCGACCCTGGCCGCCCGGGCCGCCGCCTCCGTCAGGGCGGATCCGTACGCGGTGGTCGGGACCGGCCTGGGCGCGGTGAGCGGAGCCCTGCACGGAGGGGCGTCCCTCGGCGCGGAGACGCTGATGGCCGCGGCTAGCGGCCCTGAGGACGTGCCGCGGGTGGTGGCCGAGTTCCTGCGCCGGGGCGAGAAGGTCCCCGGTTTCGGGCACTTCGTGTACCGCGGCGGCGACCCGCGCGCCATTCTCCTGCTCGACCTGGTACGCCGGGCCGCGCCGAAGTCTCGCCAGCTCGCGGTGGCCGACGCCGTATTCGCGGAGGTCAGGCACAAGTCCCTGCCCGAGCCGAACATCGACTTCGCCATCGCCACCCTGGTCCGGGTGGCGGGCATGGTCCGCGGCGCGGGCGAGGCGATCTTCGCGGTGGCCAGGACGGCGGGCTGGATTGCGCACGCCCTGGAGGCCTACTCCGGGCCAGGCCCGCTCCGTCCCCGCGCGGTTTACACCGGCAGGCCCGCGGCCGACGGGCCCTGACCGCTACTCGCCGGTGGCGCCGTCGATCTGCTCGCGGAGCAGGTCGGCGTGGCCCAGGTGCCGCGCGTACTCCTCGATCATGTGCAGGTAGATCATCCGCAGCGACATCACCTCGCCGTTGCTGGTGAAGGTGTCATCCAGCGAGGCGTTCGCCGCCGCCGCGTCGGCGTGCTTGATCTCCTCGGTCAGCCGGGCGTAGTCGGCCGCGGCCCGGGCCGGGTCGGCCTGCTCGAACTCGGCCTGGAAATCACTGCCGAACGGGAAGTCGAGCTGCTCGCCGGCGAACCGCATGCGGAACCAGATCCGCTCCACCTTGGTCATGTGCCGCAGCAGCCCGAGCAGGGAAAGCTCGGACGGCGGAATGGCCCGGCGGGCCAGCTGCTCGCCGGCCAGGCCGGCGCATTTGTAGAGCAGCGTAGCGCGCTGCCAGTCCAGGAACGCCTGCAGCATCGGGCGTTCGGGACCGGTCAGCGGTCCTTCTGGGCGCTCAACCTCTGGGGCTATCCACGTCACGGCGCCATCATCCCATGCCAGGACGCGGCCCCGTTCCGAGATCCGCCTCTTCGGCCTACCGGCGCAGGGCGGGACGATCGGGCGGGCGGGTGGCGATCTCGACAGTGCCCTTGTAGGCGATGCCGCGCACGTGGACCACCGGGGCGTCCGCGGGCAGCCGGTAGCCGGGATCCTCGTCCTGGACGTCCTGGGTGACGCCGAACCCGGTCATCTCGACCCGGACGTTCGGCGGCACCAGGATCGTCACCCGGGACTTGTAGGCCACCGCCAGGAACGTGGTGACCGGCCCGCTGAGCTCGGCCGCGCGCAGGTCGAGCCAGCCGCCGCCCTTGTAGACGACGGTCGTGTAGCGCTCCGGCACCCGCCAGCGCCCGGCCCGCCGGACCGAACTCTTCAACGCGACCGCGAACCGCCCGGGACCGGGGAGCGCGGGCGCCGGGCCCGGCGCCGACGGCACCGCGGGCAAGTCGGCGAGCAGTGCGTCCAGGTCCGCGTGCGTCCGGGCGGTGAGCGCCGCCCGGCTCCGCTCGTCGAACTCGGCGTCGTCCAGCCGGCCCTCGGCGAACGCGTCCTGCACCCGCTGCACCACCGCGTCCCGTTCCCGGTCCGAAGCCCGCGTGCCCGCACCGCCCGGAACACCCGCCGCGTTCCCGCCGCCCGTCCGGGTCAGACCGCCCGCCGCGGCCCCATCCGCCGCCGCTTGCTGATCGTCTGTTGCCTGCTGATCCTGTGACACCCCAGCGCCCCCGTCGGTCGCCGCCATGACAATGTCCTTTCCGTCCGTTGCTACGATCGCGATATATCGTAACCCAAGGCACTGGGCTTTGCGTAGCGTCGAGGCGTTTTCAGAGCGTCGCTGGTTCCGGGGTTTTGCTCCTGGTGCCCCAAGCCGCGCCGAGCAACTCGCCCTCGCAAGCCCTCCAAGCCGCCCCAGGTTCGCAGCGCCAAGCCCAACCCTCCCCAACCCCTCTAATCCCAGCTGCCACTCCAGTTCGGTTTTCGGGATCATGCGCCCCGGCCACGGCTCAGTAGCTGGACAGACGTCCTCGCATCGGGTGCGCCGCAGAGATCTGATTGTCAGAAGTTGAGTCAAATCCGCTCAATTATCTTAAGTTCAGCCAAGAATTTTTTACCCCGTCCCGCCATGCCCGGGTTTTGCGGCCGTTTCGTGCCGCCGCGCTCGATCGACTTGAGCCTATTATGCGCAACTTTCTTGAGTATCTTGTCTTGCGCCGCAGCCGGGCCGGTGTCACGATCCCGTGCCATGGGGCGAGAATGGCTGCGGCGCCGGGCCGGGGTGCTGGCGGTGCGGGACTTCCGGCGGTTCTACGCCGGCTACGCCACCTCCCTGCTGGGTTCGTCGATGTCGACCGTGGCGATCGCCTGGGCCGTCCTGGACAGCGGTGCGAGCGCGACCGGCCTGGGGTACGTGTTCGCGGCCGTCGTCGTGCCGCAGGTGCTGCTGATGGCGATCGCCGGCGCGATCGCCGACCGGCTCGGCCGCCGCCGGGTCATGCTTACCGCGGACGCGCTCCGCTGCGCCGCGCAGGCGTCGCTGGCCGCGGCGGTGTTCGCCGGGCGGCCCGCGCTCTGGGTGTTCGTCCTGCTGGCCGGGCTGGTCGGCACCGGCCAGGCGTTCTTCACTCCGGCGATGGACGCGCTGACGGTGGAGGTAGCCCCGCGCGACCAGCTCGGCAACGCGAACGCGCTGTACGGGCTGGCCACGTCGGCGACCAGGATCGCCGGGCCCGTACTGGGTGGCCTGTTGATCGTCCTGACCGGTCCTGGCGTGGTGGTGGCCGCGGACGCGGCCTCCTACGCGGTGAGCGTACTCGCGCTCAGCCTGCTGAGGATGCCCCGCGGCACGGCCGGGTCAGGGCCAGCCGGGTCAGGGCCGGCGGACCGGCCCACCCTGTGGCGTGACATGGCCGAGGGCTGGGCCGAATTCCGGTCCCGGACCTGGCTGTGGGCGACGACCGTGCAGTTCGCCTTCTTCAACCTGATCACCTGGGCGCCGTGGATGTTGCTCGGGCCGGTCATGGGCCGGGCTTACCTGGGCGGCGCCGCGGTGTGGGGCGCGATCATGGGGGTGCAGGGCGCGGGCGCGATCGCGGTCGGCCTGCTGTCGCTCGGCCGCCGTCCCCGCCGGCCGATCGTGGTCGCGACCATCGGCACGTTCTGCTATGCGCTGCCGGACGTCCCGATGGCCCTGCACGCCTCCGCCGTCTGGGTGGCCGCCGCCGCGTTCTGCTGCGGCGCGGGCTCGGCCGTCTTCGGCACCTTCTACAGCACGACCATGCAGCAGCAGGTGCCGCCGGAGTTGCTCGCCCGGGTCAGTGCGCTCGGCGTGTTCCCCGCTTACGGCATCGGCGTGATCGGGTACGCGATCGACGGGCCGCTGGCCGCCGCGTTCGGGCCGGCCGCGATCTTCGGCGTGGGGGCCGTCTACGGCCTGCTGAGCAGCGCCGCGGTGCTCAGCTTGCGGTCGGTCCGCCAAGTCACCTGGGCGGGCAGCGAGCAGGACGACCCCTAGGTAACCCGTAAGTTCTTACGTGCCGCTCCCCGGAGCGCGGCGAAGGCGGCCAGCCTCGCCGCCACCGTGATCACTACCGCGACCGGCAGGACCCCGGTCAGGTCGGCCGCCGGAGTGAACGCGACCAGGCCGAACGCCACCGCCACCCCGCCAGTCGCCAGGGCCAGCGCCGCCGCGACCCGGGGGGCCCGCAGCGTCCGGCGGACCAGCCGGCGCGCCTCGCGCGGCATCCGCAGCACGATCCAGGCGAAGCAGGCCGCGGTGAGCCCCGCTGCCATGCCGAGCGCGATCACGAACGGCAGCCGGTCCAGGTGGGTGACCGCGGGAATCCAGATCAGGATCAGCGCGACCAGCGTGAACACGTAGATCGTCCTGGACACCGTGCGCAGCAGCACCACGTCGATGTTCCTGCTGTAGATGCGCTCCTCCGGCGTGGCCCGGGCGGCGCTGATGAAGTGCCTGATCGCGCCGGCCGTGTCGTGCCGCCGCAAGCGGATCCGGCCAAGCTCGTTCATCGCGCCGCTGTGCGCCGGGTCCAATGCCAGGGCCTGCTCCTGATGCTCGCGGGCTTCCGCCAGCTGACCACGGGCCAGGCTCACCTTGCCGGACAGGAAATGCACGTCAGGCTCGTTCGGGGCCAGCGCACGGGCCCGGGACGCGGCTTCGGCCGCGACGCCCGGGCGCTGCCCGGCCAGCGCGGCCTGCGCCACGCATACGTGCGTCTGCCAGTAACCGGGCGCGAGACGGCGCGCCTCGTCCGCCGCCCGCAGCGCGTCCGGGAAGTTGCCCAGGTGGACCAGGGCGTTGCTGGCCAGCCGGTGCGGCCACTCGTCGACCGGGTCGAGGGACACCGCCCGGTTGGCCGCGCTGATCGCCTCGGTGTAGCGTTCCGCGCCCAGGTGCGCCCGGGCCATCAGGCACCAGGCCCGGCTGCTCTCCGGTTCGGCCGAAACCACCCGCGCCAGCAGCGCCGAGGCCTCGTCGAACCGCCTGACGTCGAGCATCGCCGAGGCCCGGGCCAGCTCCCGCGGTAGTTCTGTCACCGGGGCGGGCTCACATGATCCGGCGCTTGCGCAGGTAGGCGGCCAGGTCGTCGTAGCTCCCGTTCTCGTTGGCGAACAGCGCGACGTTGCGGGCCGTGTCGAACCACGCCCCTAGCGACGGCTTGACTTCGCCGATCGCGGCCTCGAGGTCACCAAGACCGATCATCCGCGGCTCGCTGAGGCGGACCGAATCCATCAGGGCCCGTTCGGCCGCCGTCTCGCAGATGTGCGCGATGTCGGCGCCGGAATACCCGTCGGTCTGGCTGGCCAGCCTGGCCAGGTCGATACCCGCGACCGGGCGGTCCTTCAGGTGGTAGCGGAACACGCCCTCACGCGCGGCGGCGTCCGGCGGGAGCACGAGCAGGGTCCGGTCGAACCGGCCAGGCCGTCGCAGCGCGCTGTCCACGTCCCACGGGTGGTTGGTGGCCGCCAGCAGGAACACGCCGTCGTTGTTGCCCGCGATGTCGTCCAGCTCGAGCAGCAGCTGGTTGACCGCGCTGCGCATCGGCGTATTCCGCAGCTGGGACCGTTTCTGCCCGATCGCGTCGACCTCGTCGAGGAACAGCACGCACGGCGCGTTCCGCCGGGCGATTTCGAACAGCTCGTGGATGTTGCGCTCGCTCTGCCCGACGAACATGTCGATGATGTCGGCGAACGACACCGCGATGAACCGGGCGCCGAGCTCGCCCGCCACCGCGCGTGCGATGAACGTCTTGCCGCAGCCCGGCGGCCCGTAGAGCAGCAGCCCGCCGCGCAGCGACTTGCCGTAGAGCCGGCGCAGCTCCGGGTTGCGCATCGGGGCCAGGAAAGCCGCCTCCAGGCGCTGCTTCACCTCGGTCATCCCGGCCACGTCGGCGAGCGTCAGGCCGGCCTGCTCGGTGTCGTACGCATCCGCTTCTTCGATGCCCGCCGAGGCGGAATCGGTGGTCTCCCCGTCGCCGACGAACATCGCGGGCAGCACGTCGCGCAGCTCGTCCTCGGCCTGCGACCAGTCATAGTGCTGTGTCTTGCCCGGGTCCGCGCCCGCCGGGGTGGCGTGGGGTACCGGCGGCGCAGCGGGCGACCCGGCCCGTTCGGGAGAAATGACCGGGGAATCAGCGGCCGGGCCGGCATCCGGACCCCGCAGCAGGCCGAGCGCCTGCGCGTTGCCCGGGTCGCGCTGCAGGACGGCGCCGAGCTGCCTGACCGCCTCGTCCCGCTGGCCTGCCTGCAGCAGCATCGTCGCCAGGTGCAGGCGAAGGGGCACGTCGCCGGGCATCGCCTCGACTGCCTTGCGCAGGCTGTCCAGCACGGTGGGTTCGGGTTCCATGCATCCGTCCGGTCCGTTGGAGGTCGGTTCTTACAGGGTAGTGCGCGCGTCAGGCCCACAGCTCGGTCACGCCGAACCCCAGGCTGGCCAGCAGCCTCCGCAGCAGCGGCAGCGAGATGCCGAGCACGTTGCCGTGATCGCCGTCGATCCCGTCCACGAACCAGCCGCCCCGGCCGTCCAGGGTGAACGCCCCGGCCACCGCGAGCGGCTCGCCGGAGGCCACGTAAGCGGCGATCTCCCGCTCGGACGGCGTGCCGAACCGCACCGCGGTCGCGGCCACCGCCGCCGCCCGCTGGCCGGTGGCCGCGTTGATCACGCAGTGCCCGGTGACCAGCGTCCCGGTCCGGCCGGACATCTCCCGCCAGCGGGCCGCCGCCTCGGCGCCCGAGGCGGGCTTGCCCAGCGCCCGCCCGTCCAGATCGAGCAGCGAGTCGCACCCGATCACCAGCCCGCCGGGCAGGCCGGCCGCGACCGCGGCCGCCTTGGCCTGGGCGAGCTGCCCGGCCAGTTCGGCGGGCGTGGCGGCGGAGAACGCCGTCTCGTCCACCCCGCTGACGATCACCCTGGGATCCAGCCCGGCCGCCTGCAGCAGCCCGAGCCGGGCCGGCGAACCCGAGGCCAGCACGATCCTGGTCACGCCCCTGACCTTAGGGGGCCGAACGGGCCGGGCCTTCGCCGCCCCTAGGATCGGGCTCATGCAGACGACGACGCTGGGCCGCGGCGGGCCCGTGGTGTCCCGGGCGGGCCTCGGCCTGATGGGCATGTCGGGCATCTACGGCCAGGCCGACGACCAGGAGAGCCTCGCCACGATCCATGCCGCCGTGGACGCCGGGATCACGCTGCTTGACACCGGCGACTTCTACGGCATGGGCCACAACGAGCTGCTGCTGCGCGACGCGCTGCGCCGCGGGATCCGCCGGGAGAGCGTGTTCATCCAGGTGAAGTTCGGCGGGCAGCGGGACCCGTCGGGTGCCTTCGTCGGGCACGACGCCAGCCCGGCCATGGCAAAGAGCTCGCTGGCCTACACGCTGACCAGGCTCGGCACCGACTACGTCGACCTGTACCAGCCGGCCAGGCTGGACCCGGAAGTGCCGATCGAGGACACCGTCGGGGCCATCGCCGAGATGGTCCAGGCCGGGTACGTCCGGCACATCGGGCTGTCCGAGGTGGGCGCGGACACCATCCGCCGGGCGCACGCGGTGCATCCGATCGCGGCGCTGCAGATCGAGTACTCGCTGATGAGCCGCGGCATCGAGGCGGAGATCCTGCCCGCCGTGCGGGAACTCGGGATCAGCGTTACCGCTTACGGCATCTTGTCCCGCGGCCTGCTGAGCAGCGGCACCGCGCGGCTGGCGCCAGGCGACCCGCGCACCCGCTTCCCCCGGTTCTCCGGCGACAACCACGCGCGGAACCTGGAGCTGCTCACCGCGCTGGAGGAGATCGCCGAGGCGCACGAGGCGACCGCGGCTCAGCTGGCGATCGCCTGGGTGGCCTCGCGCGGCGAGGACATCATTCCGCTGATCGGCACCAAGCGCCGGGACCGGCTGGCCGAGGCGCTGAAGGCGCTCGACCTCACGCTGAGCGCGGACGACCTGGCCGCGGTCGAGGCCGCCGTCCCGGCCGCCGCGGTCGCCGGGGACCGTTACGCACCGGCTCAGATGGCCACCCTCGACGCCGAGCGCTAATGCCCGTGCTCCGGCCGAACGCGGTGACCTCCAGGTCGGTCACGTGGTCTCCTCCAGCGCGTCCAGGTGCACCAGCCCGACGTCGCTGACGCGCTGCGGATTCGTCCGGTACAGGTAGATCATGTAGATCACGCCGAGGACCATGAAGCCGGCCACCCCGGGCCCCATGTAGGACAGCGGCGGGGCCAGCGGGGTGACGAAGGAGAACACCTTGATGCCCGCGGCCGTCAGCCAGGCCGGGACAAACGCGGCGATGCCGAGCACCGGGACGACCAGGTGCGACAGCCAGTTGAACCCGGCCGCGCCGCGCCGGGCGAAATACCCGAGGCACGCGGCGTTCATCAGGATGTAGATCGCCACCAGCACGATCACCAGGCCGGTAGCGACCATTGCGAAGGCCACGGTCGGGCTGTACCCCAGGCCGAGTCCCAGCGTCACCGCGACGGTGATCACGAACGCGACCAGGATGCTGTTAACCGGGGACCGGTGCTTCGGGCTGACGATCGCGAGGAAGCGCGGAAACGCCCCGATCCGCCCCATCGCGTACGCGGTCCGGCTCGACACGTTCACGCCCGCGTTGGCGTTGGCGATGGTGGAGTTGACGATGGCCAGGAAGACGAAGAACCAGAACAGGCCGTAGAGCGAGCGCGCGAGGCCTTCCCAGGACGCGGTGCCGGTGAACTGGGCGAAGTTGGCGAAGCGGTTCGGCCCGTAGGCGACGTCGGCAGCGTAGGTGGTGAATACGTAGAGCAGGCCGATCAGCAGCGTGGCCAGCAGCACCGCGCGCCTGATGGTGCGGCGCGGGTCCCTGGCCTCCTCGGCCAGCGGCGCGGCGCCCTCGAAGCCGCCGAACGCGAGCAAGGTGAACACCGAGCCGCCGATCACGCCGGTCAGCCCGGTGGGGGAGTAGTGCGTGGTGAAGACCTGCGCGGTGTTGCGGCTGCCCGCGTGCACCACGAAGAACACGGCCAGCACACCGAAGACGGCGATCTCGGAAATCCCGAGGATGGTGCCGAGGCGGGCCGAGGCCCGGACGCCGAAGTAACCCGCGGCGAGCACGATCACCGCGCCGGCCAGCGACCACGGCCACCACAGGTTCGCCGGGTACCCGTGGAACTCGGAGTTGATCGTGGCCGCCGTGGTGAACCCGAGCTGCAGCAGTACCAGCGGCGGGATCAGCCAGCCGACCAGGACGTAGCCCCAGGCGACGAGGAAGCCTGCGGCCGGGTGCAGCCCGCGGGCCGCGTACGTGGCCAGCGATCCCGCGGCGGGCAGCTCCCGGGCCAGCAACCCGATGCACCAGGCGCACAGCAGGCAGGCCACCAGGGCGAAGACGACCGCCAGCGGCAGCGAGCCCCCGGCCAGCGCGGCGCCGGCCGGGATCGAGGCCGCGATGGCGGCGCCGGGGGCCATGTCGGTGATCGACTGGAACAGCACCTCACGCAGGCCAATTGCGTTGCGACGCAGCCCGGGCGCGGAACCCTGAGATCCGGAAACGGTTTGCTCTGTGGCCGACATGGCGTCATGATCGCATGGACATTTGCCCGCGCACAGGCTTGACCTGGGACCCTTCGGAAGATTTACCAGAACGTAGCCCACGCGCGGTCCGCTGCACCACCAGCACCAGGGCCACCAGGAGTCCAGCCGCAATTCCGTCGAGCCAGAAGTGATTGGCTGTCACCACGACAACGAGCAGCGTGAGCACGGGGTAGGCCGCGGCCAGCCAGCGCCAGCGGTTCCGCGACACCGTGATGACCGCGATGGCCACGATCACGGCCCACCCGACGTGCACCGAGGGCATGGCCGAGAACTCGTCCGCGTCGAAGCCGCCGCTCCAGGCGTACACCGACTGGCCGTACCGCACCGCGGTGTCGACCATGCCGGTCGACGCCAGCAGCCGCGGCGGTGCCACCGTGATGAGCTGGATGAGCAGGCTGATCCCTGTGAACAGGGCCACGGTGGTCCTGATTCGCGGATAGTCCGCCCGGTGCCGGGTGTATAGCCAGATCAGGCAGGCGCCCAGGAGCGGGAAGTGCAGGACGTCGTAGTAGTAGTTGCACGCCTGGACCAGCAGCGGATGGGGCAGGATGAGCCGCTGAAGGTCAGTCTCGCTGGGCAGGTAGATGACCCGCTCGGCGTCCCACAGCCAGCGCGCCCTGGGCAGCGCCCCGGACGTGCCCATCACCGTGAACGACCCGGCGAATTGCCACAGCCCGTACAGCACGAAGAGCAGCGAGCTCTCCCAGGCCACGTCGCCCCACAGCGTCCATGAGGCCGCCCGCCCGGCCGCCCGTCCGGCAGTGCCGGTCATACTGCCGGTCGTCCGCCCGGCAGTATGACCGGCGCGCCTGCCCACCCTGATCGCGGCCGAGGCGATGAACAGGCCGCACGAGGCCGCCAGCGCATACTGCCACGGCAGCATCAGGTGCGGCACGACCGAGCCCCCGTATCGTCATCCGATCACCGGGAATGTCCCCAAGACGATGATACGTAACAGGGAGGTAGCCTCCGCTTGGCCCCCGCGACATGTCGCGTTAACGCACGCCGTTGCGGCTGAGCCCGGACGGGTCGGGCTCGCCCTGCGGCAGCGACACGTTGCCGGTCACGTCCGCGGCCAGCCGCACCCGGTCCCCGTCGACCAGCCGGACCTCCGCGCCGGGCAGTACCCGGTCGTCGTTGACGTAGGTGCCGTTGGTCGAGTTCTCGTCCCTGATGGTGGCGTGACCGGCATCGTCCACCTGGACCGTGGCGTGGCGGCGCGACACGTTGTCGAACTGGGCGAATGCCGCGGCCACCAGCGACTCGGCCGGGTCCCGGCCGAGCATCACCGACGTCCCGGCCGGGATGTCCACGTTGCCGGTGGGGAAGGTGATCCGCATGACGACCGGCGAGATGCGGCGGCGGCGGCCGGTCGGCAGCGGGGTTCCGCATGTGGAGCAGACCACGTCGGCCGCGTCGGCCACCGAGGTGCCGCAGTTGGGGCAGAAGGCGCCGGGGTCGGATCCGGCGGCGATGAAGCGCTGCGAGATGGTCGGCGTCAGCACGTCATCATCGGGTCCTGGGTGGTGCGGCAGGTTCGCGCCGCACCGGAAGCAGATCAGATCCTCCGGCTGGACCTTGACGCCGCAATCGGGGCAGCTCAGGCTGGCCATGTTCTCGCTCTCATGTTTGGGTAGTCAACCCCCGTTAGACTACCGTCGGCGCGGCCGGTTCGCAGCGGCTCTATTGCTACGGGGGGGCGACCCCCTGGCCCCCCCGCCGTGCGAAGGTAGGCCTATGGTCAGTTACCAGCTCGCGCCGGAGCAGCAGGACCTGCGGGACTCCGTCGCCCAGTTCGCCCGCGACGTGATCGCGCCGGTAATCGGCGGCTACTACGAGCGCGGTGAGTTCCCCTACGACATCGTGGCCAAGATGGGCAAGCTCGGCCTGTTCGGGCTGCCGTTCCCCGAGGAGTACGGCGGGATGGGCGGCGACTACTTCGCCCTCTGCCTGGCCCTGGAGGAACTGGCCCGGGTGGATTCCTCGGTCGCGATCACCCTGGAGGCCGGGGTCTCGCTCGGCGCGATGCCCATCTACCGGTTCGGAACCGCCGAACAGCGCAGCCGGTGGCTGCCCGAGCTGTGCACGGGGGAGCGGCTGGCCGCGTTCGGCCTGACCGAGCCCGGCGGCGGGTCCGACATCCCCGGCGGCATGGGCACCACGGCCAGGCTCGAGGAAGGGGAATGGGTGATCGACGGCAGCAAGTCGTTCATCACCAACTCGGGCACGGCGATCACCTCGCTGGTGACCGTGCTGGCCATCACCGGCCGCGGCGAAAACGGCCGCAAGGAGATCTCGTCGGTCATCGTCCCGAACGGGACGGCGGGATTCGTCCCCGGTCCGGAATACTCCAAGGTCGGCTGGTGCGCCTCGGATACCCGCGAGCTCTCCTTCACCGGCTGCCGGGTCCCGGAGGAGAACCTGCTCGGCGAGCGGGGCCGCGGCTACGCCCAGTTCCTGCGGATCCTGACCGAGGGCCGGGTGGCGATCGCTGCGCTGGCCACCGGGCTGGCGCAGGGCTGCGTGGACGAGTGCGTCAGGTATGCCGGGCAGCGCGAGGCGTTCGGTCGCCCCATCGGCCAGCACCAGGCGATCCAGTTCACCGTGGCCGATATGGAGGCGCGGGTGCACGCGGCCCGGCTGGCCTGGTACGACGCCGCGGCCCGGCTGGTGGCAGGCCAGCCGGTCAAGAAGGAGTCCGCGATCGCCAAGCTGACCGCCTCGAACGCCGCGATGGACAACGCCCGGGCCGCCACCCAGGTGTTCGGCGGCTACGGCTTCATGAACCAGTCCCCGGTCGGACGCTTCTACCGCGACGCGAAGGTGCTCGAGATCGGCGAGGGGACCTCGGAGGTGCAGCGGATGCTCATCGCCAGGGAACTGGGCCTCGCCTAGTCCCGGATAGTCCTTCTGGGTAGCCGCAACGCTATTGCGGGTCATCCAAATGAGGTAATAATCAACGCGTAATTAACATCATTACGGGTTGATTAGCGGGCAGATTGCCCGCGCTGTCTTCGCCGGGCGCGAGAAAGCAGGCGGGCCTAGCCCCGGGCGGGGTGCCCGGGCCGGGCGCGGCCGGTGCGCCCGGCGCGGCGGGGTAGCCGGGTGCGCCGCCTGCGCTGGTCACCCGTCCGCTGCGCCCGAAGGGGGATACTATACGGCGAGTGACTATTTAGTCACCCGATAGCGTCGCGAAGCGTTTGATCATGACCCGGTGAGACTGCGCGGTAACCTACCTGAGGAAGATCTCGCCGGTTTACTGCCGAATGCCCCGTGGCGGCCGCCCGGAAGATGATTATATGTCCTTACCCGTTTTGTAACGCGACAGTGTGGCCTCCGGCCGCCGCGACCCGAGGGGTGCGTATGTTGACCGGCTTCTGCCGTCGTAGCCCTGCATGCGTCCTGGCCAGGCTTGCCGATGCGAGGTGCGAACGTAGTGCGTAGACGATCGGGGACGAATCCCGGCGAGACTGGCGCGACCGGGGCCGTCAACGGAGGGCAAGCCGACGGGGGAGGTTCGGGCCTGCTGGGAGGGGCCGCCGCGGGTGACGGTCTCGGCATGCCCGCGTCGGCCGGCCAGGACACCGACCTGCGCTCGAATCCATCATCGCCGCAGTGGACATCGTCCGGGTACCCGCCCGCGCCAGGGAGCAACGTCCCGGTCGGCGCCGAGTCTGACGAGGCTCCGTCACCGGGGGCCGCGCCGGACGCCCCGTCGCAGGCCAGCATGGTCCGCGCCGCCCAGCCGCAGCCGAGGCGGCCAGGCGCGACCCGGTCCCGGTTCGCCCTGGTCAACTGGCGCGTCCGGTGGCGGCTCGCGGCCGTCATCGCGGTCCCCACGCTGACCGCGGCCGTGCTCGGCGCGCTGACCATCAACGGCGACGTCAACCAGTGGGAGGCGACCGGCCGGGTCCAGCACCTCGCGCAGCTCAACAGCGACGCGGTCAAGTACAGCCAGGCCCTGGAAGACGAGCTCAACCTGTCCACCGCGTTCGCGGCGACGCGGAATACCCCCGCCAACAGTGCCTACGTAGCGGACCTGAAGAAGTCGCAGAACACCACGGACAGCGCGGCCAACGCCGTGCTCAACGACTCCTCCGGCGTCACGGCGGGCGCCGGGTACCAGCCGGGCACAGTGCAGGCCCTCAACGCGGTCCGGTCGAGCATCAGCGACCTGACGAACGTCCGCGTCGGCGTCACCAAGACGCAGTTCCCCGCGTCGCAGATCGTCCGGGTCTACACCAACAACCTCATCATGCCCGCGAACACGTTCAGCGCCGGGATCGGCGTCGGCGCCAACGACGCCGACCTGCAGGGCAACGTCACCACGCTGGGTGCCTTGCTGCGGAACGAGAACCAGGTCGCGGTGCAGCGGGCCATCCTCTACGCCGCGCTCGTCTCGCCCCAGGGAACGCTCCGCTCGGAGGACCTCAACGCCCTCCAGCAGGCCACCCAGCAGGCGGTCGCCAGCCTGAATGACTTCAAGGCCTCCACCGATACGGCCGAGCAGCAGTTCTACAGCAACACCGTCAGCGGCGCCCAGGTGGACGTCGCGGCGTCGAACGAGATCTTGGCCGAGCAGCTGGCCACCACCACGCCGAACGTCCCGCTCCGCTCCCAGTTGAAGCCGGAGAACTGGAGAGCGGACATGACGCTCACCATCAAGGACACCCAGAAGGTGGCCAACTCGCTCACCGCGGCCATCACCAGCCGGGCCGACGCGCTGCGGTCCACCGCCACCACGGACCTGCTGGTCACCAGCCTCGTGACGCTGCTGCTGCTGCTCCTGGTCGTGCTGGTCTCGACGATCGTGGCCCGGTCGCTGATCCGCCCGCTGCGCAAGCTCCGGTCCGACGCTCTCGACGTGGCCGGCCACCGGCTGCCCGAGATGGTCCGCAGGCTGAGCCAGAGCGAGGGCGCCGACGAAGGCGTCGAGATCGAGCCGATCGGGGTCACCTCGACCGACGAGATCGGCGAAGTCGCGCGGGCTTTCGACCAGGTCCACCGCGAGGCGGTCCGGCTGGCGGCCGACGAGGCCATGCTGCGCGGCAACCTGAACGCCATGTTCATCAACCTGTCCCGGCGTAGCCAGTCGCTGATCGAGCGCCAGCTTTCCCTGATCGACTCGCTGGAGCAGAGCGAGCAGGACCCCGGCCGGCTGTCCAGCTTGTTCCGGCTGGACCACCTGGCCACCCGCATGCGCCGCAACTCCGAGAACCTGCTGGTCCTGGCGGGCCACGAGGTGACCAGGCGGTGGAGCCAGCCGGTGCCGCTTGTCGACGTCCTGCGCGCCGCCATCTCCGAGATCGAGCAGTACGAGCGGGTCGTCCTCAACGTCCAGCCCGGGATCGTGGTGGTCGGCCAGGCCGTCAACGACGTGGTGCACCTGGTCGCCGAGATCGTGGAGAACGCGACCACGTTCTCCCCGGAGGACACCCAGGTGTACGTGTCCGGCCAGCCGCTGTCCAGCGGCGGCGTGCTGCTCGACATCACCGACAACGGCGTGGGCATCTCCGACCAGGAGATGTCGCACGCCAACTGGCGACTGGACAACCCGCCGGTGGTGGACGTGGCCGTGTCCCGCCGGATGGGCCTGTTCGTGGTCGGCCGCCTGGCCGCCAGGCACGGCGTCCGGGTCCGGCTGCGGCACGCTCAGGCCGGCGGCCTGACCGCGCTGATCTGGCTGCCGGACACGGTGGCGGCGCCCGAGGTCGCACCGCCGCTCGGCCGGCTCCGCCGGTTCGAGGCGGACGACTACGGGCCCACCCCGTCGCTGTCCGCGCCCACCGCGACGATCCCGGCCCCGGGTTCGTCGGCGGCCTCACAGGCCACCGCGGCCGCGAGAATCCCGAGGTTCTCGCCGCCGGCGCCCTCGGCCCCCCCGGCACCCGCCGCTCCCGCGGCGCCGTCGTTCACCCCCGCGGCGGACGCCGGCCCGGCGGGTCCCGCGGGTCCGGCCGGGCCCGCTGCCGGGGGTACCCCGGCCGGCAACAACTGGGAGCCGGCCGGCAACGGCTGGGACCTGGGCAACGGCCAGGCCACCCCGGATCACCAGGACGGGTCGCCGACCCAGGCGCTGCCGGTCCGCAACGGCAACGGCAAAGCGGCCGGCGGTCCCAGGGACTCGCGGGATGACGCCGAGCCGCGGACCCCGGCGGCCGGCGGCCCGAGCAGGCTCCCTGCCTTTGGCGGAGCGGCCCCTTCGGCCCCTTCGGCCCCTTCGATTCCGCAGGCGCCGCAGAGCCCGCAAGGTCCGCAGTTCCCCGTCGGCAGCCAGAAGATTCACGGCAGCGACGGCCCGAGCGCGGGGAGCGTGACGAACGGCGCCTCTGGCCCTGGCCCCGGTGAGCAGGCCGACAGCCAGGTGACCGTTCCGTCGGCCGGGCCGCAGCGGCTGCCGATCTTCGACTCGCTGGAGTCCGACTGGTTCCGGCGCAGCGGGACGACCATGACCGGCCCGCAGCGGGCCCTGAGCAGCTCGGCCCCGCCGCCGGGCAGCCAGGCGGGGTGGACGTCGCCCGCGGACGAAGGCTGGCGTGCGGCTCAGGTGGTCGCGTCGCCCGCGGCGGGAGAAACTACTCAGGCAGGGCTGCCCAGACGGGTTCCGAGGGCTAACCTCGTGCCAGGCTCCGTCGGCAGCGGCGGTACAGGAAGCCAGGATGCGGTGGCCGAAGCGCCCGCCAGGTCGGCGGACGCGGTCCGGTCCCGCATGTCCAGCTTCCAGCGAGGCGTGCGCGAGGGTCGCGCCGCCGCACCCCAGACCGAGGAGCCGTAGGACCCGATGAAAGCTCAAGGCCTAGGCACAGCGAGACGAGGAGGAACCTGTATGAACGGGCGACGAGAGGAGTGCGGATGAGCACGCCAGGACGCCCTGCGCAGGATCTTAACTGGCTGATCACCAACTTCGTGGAGCGAGTGCCCGATGTGGCTCACGCGGTGGTGGTGTCCTCGGACGGCCTGCCGCTGGCGTTCAGCGCCGGCTTCCCGCAGGAGCGGGCCGATCAGCTGGCCGCGGTGACCTCGGGACTGACTAGCCTGACCCAGGGCGCGTCGCGGGTGTTCGAGGGCGGCGCGGTCGTGCAGACTGTAGTGGAGATGCAGCGGGGTGTGCTGGTGATCATGGCGATCAGCAACGGCTCGAGCCTTGCTGTCCTCGCCGCGTCCACCTGTGATCTCGGGCTCGTGGCCTACGAGATGACCCTGTTGGTTGAGCGGGCAGGACGGGTACTCACCCCTGCCACCCGCGGCATCATGCAAGCAGCCATCCCCGGTGATGGACGACGGTGACCGGAGGTATCAGTGGCGGGCCAAGGGCGAGGTGACAGTCAGTCCCCGTTCGTGGGCTTGCCCGGCTCCTGGCAGGGACGGGCCGGTCTATGGGACGAAGGGCCGGGACCAGGACGTTCTGGCTTCGGCTTCGGCAGCGAGGACGATGGTTCTACCCGGCTTGTCCGGCCGTACACGGTTACCGGAGGCCGGACCCAGCCGAGGTATCAGCTCGCCATTGAGGCTCTGGTCACGGCGACCGTGCTCGAGCCTCGCGATCTGTCCGTGCTGGCGCCGGAATGTCAGGCGATCCTCCAGTTTTGCCGGGACTGGAGATCGGTGGCCGAGGTGTCGGCGGTGCTCCGGCTACCGCTCGGCGTGGCCAGGATTCTCATCGCCGATATGAGTGCGGACGGGCTCGTCCGCATCCATCAGCGCGATGATTCTGAGGGCCGTCCGGACCTCAACTTGCTCGAAAGGGTGCTTAGTGGACTCCGTAAGATCTAGCGTCGCCCAGCCCAGGGCCGACGCGCCCGCCATGACGTCGGTCAAGATCGTGGTGGCGGGTGGATTCGGCGTAGGCAAGACGACATTCGTGGGCTCGGTGTCGGAGATCACCCCGCTGACGACCGAGGCCGTCATGACCGTGGCCAGCACGGACGTCGACGACCTGTCGCACGTGCCGGACAAGTCGACGACCACGGTGGCGATGGACTTCGGCCGGATCACGCTGGACAAGGACCTCGTTCTCTATATGTTCGGGACGCCTGGCCAGCACCGGTTCTGGTTCATGTGGGATGACCTGATCCAGGGCGCGATCGGGGCGGTTGTCCTGGTAGATACCCGGCGCCTGGCCGACTCCTTCCCCGCGGTCGACTACTTTGAGGCCTCCGGGCTGCCGTTCGTGATCGGGATCAACGGGTTCCACGGCCAGTTCCCGCACCGGTCGAGGGACGTGAGCGAGGCGCTGGCGATCTCGCCGGACGTCCCGGTCATACCGTGCGACGCACGGAACCGCGAGTCGACCAAGGCGACCCTGGTCACCCTGGTCGAGCACGCCATGTCGATGCAGACTGCCGGACGGTACTGATACGTGGCTGCTGGCTCCTACACGACCAGCACAGCTTTTCTCGAGGCCCTGGCGGAGGCCGGGGTCAGGTACGTCTTTGCCAACCTCGGCAGCGACCACCCGGGCCTTATCGAGGCGTTCGCACGGGCTAAGGCCGACGGTCGCGAGGACGAGTTCCCGCGGCTCATCGTGTGCCCGCATGAGACGGTGGCGCTGTCGGCGGCGCACGCCTACGCGATGGTGAGCGGCGAGCCGCAGGCCGTGATCGTCCACGTCGACGTGGGCACGCAGAACCTCAGCGGCGGCGTGAGCAACGCGATGCGTGGCCGCGTTCCCGTCCTCATCTTCGCGGGCGCGGCCCCGTTCACCCTCGAGGGCGAGCTGCCCGGCGGCCGGAACGAGTTCATCCACTGGATCCAGGACGTCCGTGACCAGCGCGGCATCCTGCGTAACTACGTCAAGTACGACAACGAGGTCCGTACCGGCCGCAACGTCAAGCAGCTCGTCCAGCGCGCCATGCAGATCGCCCGCAGCGAGCCCGCGGGCCCGGTGTACCTGATCGCCGCGCGCGAGGTGATGGAAGAGCCGCTGCAGCCGTATACCGTCGACCGGGCGGCCTTCGGGCCGGTCGCGCCCGTGGCGCTCGCCGACGAGGTCACCGCCGAGATCGCGGCCGCCCTGGCCGGTGCGCAGCACCCGCTGGTCGTCACCTCCTACCTGGGCCGGGACCCGGCCGCGGTGCCGGAGCTCGTCGAGCTCTGCGAGCTGCTGGCCATCCGTGTGCTCGAGTCGATTGCCTACCACGTGAACTTCCCGGCCGACCATGAGCTGCACGCCGGCTTCCAGTACCACACCGTGGCGCAGAACCCGGTCCTGGCGCAGGCCGACGTGATCCTGGTCATCGACAGCGACGTGCCGTGGATTCCCTCGGTGAACCGGCCGTCCGCCGGGGCCGCTATCTACTGCGTCGACGTCGACCCGCTGAAGGCCCAGATGAACATGTGGCACGTGCCGGCCCGGCGCTTCGCCACGGCCAGCGCGCGGGTGGCGGTGGAGCAGATCGCCCGGTTCGTTCGGGATCATGACCTGGCCGACCCGGCCGTGGTCGGGGCCCGGCGAGAGGCGGCGGCCCGTACCCACCAACAGGAACAGGCCGAACGAGCCGGGCGCGAGCATCCCCGCGACGACGGCGCGATCACCGCGGAGTACCTCACCGCGTGCGTCCGGCGCGTGCTGGAAGACGAGGACGCCCTGGTCCTGACCGAGGTCGTGACGAACAGCAAGATAGTCGCCGAGCACCTGCGGCCGAACCGCCCTGGGTCCGTGATCCACCATGGCGGCGCCGCGCTGGGCTGGGCGGGAGGCGCGGCCGTCGGCGCCAAGCTCGCGGCACCCGGCCAGACCGTCGTCAGCCTGGTCGGGGACGGCTGTTATCTGTTCGGCGTGCCGTCCTCCGTCCACTGGGTGGCCCGACGGTACGGCACGCCCGCGCTGACCGTCATCTACGACAACCGGGGCTGGGCGGCACCCAAGTTCTCCACCCTCCAGGTGCACCCGGACGGCGCCGCCGCGTCGGCCGGGGATTTCGGCACCAGCTTCGAGCCCGAGGTCGACCTGCCCGGCGTGGCCCGGGCGGCGGGCGCCTACGGGGTCACGGTGTCGGACCCCGGTGAACTGCCCCAGGTGCTCAAGGACGCCCTCGCCGTCGTGCGCGGCGGCCGCTCCGCCGTGGTCAGCGTGCACCTGCCTCCGGTGTAAGCCCGTGCCTCGCCTCCCCGGCACCGCCCGGCGGGCCCGCGTCCCCGTGCGTTGCCTCTTCAGTCACAAATAGCTCATGTGCCTCAGCCGTCTCGGCGAGGCTCGCCCCGGACCACGACGTCGGCCGGTACCGATGGCGCGCCGGTACCGTCGAAGACCTGGCCGCCGGTGAAGATGATCCGGGTCATTGCTTTCTCCCTCTATCCAGAAGCTCGACGAGGTTGCCCTCGGGGTCGGCGACGAAGGCCATCCGCACCCCGGGTTCCGGCGCCGGGCACGGCGGCATGACCGGCCGCGCCCCGCGGGCGACGGCGTGGTCGTAGGCGGCGTCGAGGTCGGCGACGGCGAAGGCCACGTGCCCGTACCCCGCGCGCAGCGCCGCCGCGGCCGGATGAGCCGGCTTGGGGCCGGAACCAGCGCCGGCCCCGGTTCCCGGGCGGTGCAGCAGCTCGACGCGGTAGCCGAACGCCGGGTGGATGAGCATCTCGATGCTCAAGTCGATCGCGTCGACCCGCAGGGACAACTCCGGCACCAGCCCGAACACGTCGCAGTACCACGCGGCGGCCGCCCCGAGATCGGCCACCGCCAGGCCGACGTGGTCCAGCCGCGCGGTCATCTCAGCCATGGACGTTCAGCCTTTCGTGGTCGCAGGTCAGGTAGGACGCGAAGCGGGCGCCTGGGTCGCGTTCGGCCCGGATCGCGGCCAGGCGGCGGTACGCGTCGTCGGACATGAACCGGTCCTGCCGCCGGGTGAAGTCGGTGTCGCCCAGGTAGACGCCGGTGCCGCATGCGGCGGCCAGCTCGGCCGTCCGGCGGTGTACCCAGCCCGAGTACCTCGCGTCGTCGGCCGGGTCGGTGTAGATCGCGTACGTCGCGACGTACACGTTGGCCTCCACCGAGAACGCCATGTCAGGCCGGGCACCGCGGGGCGCCCATCCGTACCAGATCGAGAACGAATGCTCGGTGTCCAGTTCGCTCCACAGCGCCTGCAGCATCGGGGCCAGGACGGCGGCCGATGCGTCTGTCCAGGTGCAGTCGACGGCGTACCGGTGGCCTTCGGGGTTCTGCGCCGTCTGCGCGGCGTTCTCCTCCAGCACGCTGGTCCGGCCCCGGACGTGGCCGAGCTCGCGGCCGGCCAGCGGGCCGTCCTGGAGCGGCGCGAGCAGCGCGAGCGCCTCGGCGTCGGAGCCGGCCATCACCGTGGTGTGCAGGAGCAGGACGGTCCCGTCCGGCCGGTCCGCGCCGTCGTGCAGCGGGACGTCCGGCAGCCGGGTGGCCGCAACCACCGGCTCGACCCGCCGGTCGAGACCGGGCAGCACGTCGTGCAGCCAGCCGAGCAGCTTTACCGTGTCGTCGAGGCGGATCGTCCAGGTGTCGTGCCACATCGCGCGCGGCGCCGGGTAGGTCTGCAGCCGGAACCTGGTGATCACGCCGGGAAAGCCCGGGCCGGCCCCGCGCGCCGCCCAGAGCAGGTCGGCGTTCTGCCCGGCGTCCGCGCGGACCAGCCTGCCATCGGCCGTCACCACGTCCACCCCCACCACGCTCTGGCAGGCCCACCCGCGCGCCCGGCTGTCCCAGCCCTGCCCGCCCTGGAGCAGGAAGCCGCCGAGGCCGACCGTCGCGCAGTGGCCGCCGGGGAACGCCCGGCCCCGTTCGGCCAGGAACGGCGCGAGATCCAGGCCGCCCCGCACCGCGGGGCGCGCCGAGACGACTCCGCTGGCCGGCTCGTACGCCATGTCCCGCATCGCGCCCAGGTCGATCAGCAGGGCGTCGTCGCGCAGGCTCCACACCGCCCAGGAATGCCCGCCGGAGCGCACCGAGACCGTCCACCCGCGTTCGGCCGCCAGCCGGACGCCCGCGATCACGTCGTCCTCGTCCGCCGCGAGCAGCACCGCCGCCGGGAACCGGTCTGGCCGCCTCGCGTTGAAGACCCGGCCGACGCGGGCCTGCTCGTACCCGGGCTCGTCGCGCAGCAGCAACCGCCCGGCGAGCCGTCTGCGGGCCTCCTCCGCGCTGGCCGTCACCCCACCACCGCCGCGCCGCCGTCGACGGGGATGTTCGCGCCGCTCACGTGAGATGCCTCGCGCGGCATGAAGAACGCGCCGCGCGAGGCGGTGATCGACGCGACGTTCACGATCGACCCGCCGCCGGCGGCGACCAGGTGCGGCCAGGCCGCCCGGGTGACGAGGAAGACGATGTCGAGCTCGTTCCTGATGGTGAACGACCAGTCGGCGAAGGAGAGCTCGCCGATCGGGCCGAACCGGATCGCCGACGCGTTGTTGACCACGATGTCGATGCCCCCGGCGAGGTCCGCCGCGGCCTCGACCCACCGCCGGGCGCCCTCCTCGGAGGCCAGGTCGACCGGGGCGATCGCGTCCATCCGCCCGCCGCCGGCCCGGACCAGCCCGACCGTCTCCTCGGACGTCGGCCGGTGCAGGTCGCAGCCCACCACGTGGGCGCCCTCCCGCGCGCAAAGCAGCGCCGTCGCCCGCCCGATCCCGCCGCCGGTGCCAGAGATGAGCGCCCGCTTGCCATCCAGCCGACCCCGCGAGGCTTGCGTTCTCACTGGAAGATAGTAACTTCCATAGAATGAAGATGCCAGTACCGGGAGGACTTCGATGATGCCGGCCAGCGGTACCGTGCTCGGGCTGGGCTGCGGCCAGCCGCACGGCAGCGCGGAGATCCTGCTGAAGGCCGCGCTGCGGTCCGCCGAAGGGGAAGGCGCGCAGGTCGAGCTCGTCCGGCTGGACGAGCTCCGATTGCCGAGCGGCGCCGCCGAGGGTGCCGAGCCGGACGACGCGTGGTGGCTGTGGGAGCGGCTGGTCGGGTGCGACGGGCTGATCGTGAGCACGCCGATCATCAGCCGGACGGTGGCGGCCCGGCTCAAGCTGCTCGGGGACCGGCTGCTCGGCCCGAACGCCGACGCCGCCATCATCGAGGGCCTGGCGGCGCTGCGCCGGGAGGGACGAGAGCCCGCCGTGCCGTTCCGCGTGGACGAGCGGGTGCTGAAGCCCCGGGTGGCCGGATTCCTCGCGGTGGGCGGTTCGCTGACGTCGCAGTGGAAGACGCTGGCGCTGCCGATCATGCACACCACTACGTTCTCGATGCACATCGCCGTCGTCGACCAGGTGCAGTTCGAAGGCGCCGGCACCCCACGTTCGATCGTCCTGGACGCCGCCGCCATCGACCGCGCCGCCCAGCTCGGCCGCAACGTAGCCGGCCAGCTCGGGACGCCGTTCGACCAGGCCCGCTACCTGGGCCCACCGGGCCTGTGCCCGATGTGCCACCTCGACGTCGTCGTCCTGCGCGGCGCGGACGTCGAGTGCGCCACCTGCGGCGCCCGCGGGCATCTGGCACCCGATCTCAGCGTGGCCTGGACGGACCTGTCCACCTCGGTCATCTCCATGGCCCAGAAGCGCGCCCACGCCGCCGAGATCCAGGAAACCGCCAGCCGCCACGCCGCCCAGCGCCCGGAAATCGAAAAGCTCGCCCAGCAATGGGACACCTACGACCCCACAACCCGCCCCCACCCGTGATTCCACCCGCCATGGTCAAGGTTCGCTAGGCGGCGGTCTCTGACCCTGGCGATCACGCTGCTGCGCATATGATGCTTCCACCTCATGATGGCGGAAGTGACCAGGTAATGGCGACGCGAACTGGACCGACGGCGTTCCTCAGCTACCGGGGAGAGATTTATCAATACGTAGCTCCAGTACGCCAATGGCTGAGGTCGACAGGGCTGGCAGGCGACGCGATCTTCATGAGGCCGGAAGAACTGGCGCTTGACCACGAGCTGATGCTGCCGTTCGAGATGTTTGAACTCATGCTAGCCATCTGGCAACGGATGGAGAAGTGTGGTGCCTTCGTCTACATCAATAGCCAGGGATATCTCTCTAGCATCTGGACGACCTTGGAGGTCACGGGATGGCGTTTCCTTGCGAGCACCGCGAACGGCTACGCCATCGGATCAGGCCAGCAAGGTTACGTAGCCGAGCCAGTATCCTTTCATCCCATGCCCTCGGGCGAGAAGCGCCTATGGAGGCAGTTGCGCGTGCATCTGGAGCCCATGGGCGTGGCCAAGAAATCTCACCTGATGATCCCGAATCGCGGCGGCAGGTACGCGACGAGCTACTACCTGCTCCCGTGCCGCGTGTGTGGTGAATATTCCCTGCTGCCGAAGAAAGCCGTCGAGTCTCTGGCCAAGAAGTCCGGCGTCATAAGGTGCGCACAGCCCGCATGCCAGGCAGATCACCGGCTAAAACGAACTGGCCGGTTCAACGCGATGCGCTATCGCGTCCCCATTGTCGCAGTCCCGCTGTCTAGCCGGCGGGCTCCCTCTCTCCGCCCGCTAACGGTGGAGGAGATCATGCACTTGTATAGCAACGGCAAGCAACCGCCACCCGCTATCGCTGTCCGGTTACGCTGAGATACACACTCATAGTTTCATCGTGGTGGGCTTGCAGGGTAGAGGGGCGGAGGCGGCGTTGGGGGCACGGGCCCCTTCACCCCATGACGGGCATGGCGCGTGGTGACTGCTGGTTCCTGTGAGGCAAGTGGGGCAATCAGCGGCCCGCCCGCTGCCGTCATCGTCGGAATACGCGCCAGACCTCCAGAAATGGCTGAATAGCGCCCAAAACCGCTCACGATCATGAAACCGCCGGGCCGGTCCAGCGGTGGCGGCCGGGGGGCGCGTTCCGCGGCGCCTCACCGGGCAGCAATACGCTCGCGCTGGTGCCCGGCGGAACCAGCAGGTCGAGCTCCATCGAACCGCCCCGCAGCCGCCAGGACACCTCGATGGGGCCGAACGGGCTGATGTGCCGAGCCGTGGCCGAGGTGATACCGCCACCCGGTCGCGGGCGCACCTCGAAGGTCCGGTATCCCGGCGAAGCCGGGCGCAGCCCTGCGACGTAGCGGTGCAGGAAGGCCGCCACCGCGCCCTTGCTGTAGTGGTTGAGCGAGGCGTGCGCGACGCCGTGCCCGTCGACGCCTTCCCACTCCTCCCATACGGTCGTCGCGCCCCGGGCCACCATGGTGAGCCAGGACGGCGGCGTGTCCTGGAGCAGGAGTTCGTAGGCGGTGTCCAGGTACCCGTGGTCGGCGAGGACGGGCAGGAGGCAGGGCGTGGACAGGAAGCCGGTCGTGAGATGACCGTCCGCGAGGCCGACCAGCTCGGCGAGCCGCGCGGCCACCGGGGCCCTGAGCTCCTCCGGGACCAGGCCGAAGGCCAGCGCCCGCACGTGCGATGCCTGGGTCGGCACGGCGAGGGTCCCGTCCGCGCGGAGGAATTCCCGCCGCCACGCGTCCAGCGCGCCCGCCGCGATGTCGCGGTACCGGTGCCACTGCTCCTCGGGTAGCCCGAGCACCGCGGCCACCCGGACCACGGTCGCCGCCGAACGGCACAGGTAGGCCGTGGCCACCTCGGACTTGTCCGCCCGGACGAACGCACCAAAGTCGGCAGGCGCTCCGCCCGGCTCCAGCCACTCACCCCAGTGGAAGCCGGTGTCCCACAGGTACCGCTCGTGCGCAGCGGGCTCCGACCGCGCCGCGGCCCGGTCGGGGTGCCGGCCGCCCGCGGCCGCGTCCGCCGCGAACCGCACCCAGGCCGTCATAACCCCCCACGTGTCGCGCAGCAGCGAGGTGTCCCCGTACGCCTGATAGAGATCCCAGGGGGCGCTGACCACGACGTCACCCCATCCGGCCGAGCCGTTGAGCGCGGCGAGGGGGCCATAGAAACCCTCGGCGGGCGGGCACGGCGAGATGTTCGCGACGCACCCGTCGGCGCGCTGGTCGAGCGACACGTCACCCAGCCACTTACGGGTGAAGGCGAGCACGTCATACAGGTACGCGGCGGTCGGCGTGAAGATCTGCCAGTCCCCGGTCCAGCCCGCTCGCTCGCGCTGCGGGCAGTCGGTCGGGATGTCGCACATGTTCGACCGCAGGGACCACACCACCGCCTCGTGGAGTCGGCTCACTCGGTCGTCGCTGCAGGAGAACCAGCCGAGCCGGCGCAGGTCCGAGTGCACGACCACGCCGGTGACGTCATGGGGGCCGAACGGGCCGGGCTCACCGGTGATCCGGACGTACCTGAAGCCATGCGTGGTGAAGCGGGGCTCGAACACGTCGCCGTCACCCGCCGGGACGACCTCGTCGACCTGGCCGAGCGGCAGCCGCTCGGGGAGGATCGGCAGGTCGACGTCCAGGTGCCCGGTGGTCAGATCCCCGTCGCGGTCGAGCCACTCGCCGTGCGTCAGCGTCACCGGGCCGCCCGGGGACACTACGGGTCGCAGCCGTACCCAGCCGCTGAAGTTCTGCCCGAAATCGACCACGAATGCGCTCCCGCCGCGCACCGGCCGCACGGCAGCGGGCCGTATCTCCTGTACCCGGCGCACCGGGGGAGCGACCGACCGGACGATGGCGATGTCGACGTCGCGGGAAACAGCCTCCCGCCACGTTCGGTCGTCAAAGGACACGTCGTGCAGGCCCGCCTCCAGCCGCCGGCGGTCCTCTCGCTGGCCGGCGATGAGGTCGGCCGCGGTGATGTGGGACGGCGCCGTTCGCCAGCCCGGCCGCCCGCCCGGCTGGCTGGCCGCCGCGACCTCCCAGCCCGTCCCGGTCCGCACCTCGAGCTGGGCGCGCAGCGCCACGTCGCCACCGTACTGGTCGGCCGACCGGAGCAGCCCGACCTGGCCGCGGTACCACCCGTCGGCCAGCAGGACGGCGAGTACGTGCCGCCCCGGCCGCGCCAGCGAGATGACATCGATGTCGTAGGCCTGATACTGCACCCGCGCGCGGTACTGGGTGTAGCCAGGAGTGAGTTCGGCGTCGCCGACGCGCGTGCCGTCCAGGAACGCCTCGTACAGGCCGAGCGCGGTGAGGTACAGCCGGGCCCCGGCCGACGGGGGAATGTCGATGACCGTCCTGAGCCAGTAAGCGGGCCGCGATCCTTTCTCCGGCCGTTCGGCCTCCTGCACACCGATCCACCGGGCCTGCCAGTCCTGCTCCCCGAGCAGGCCGGATTCGAGCCGAACGGGTTCGCTCCACGCGCTCTCGCCCAGGTCGGTCCACACCCTGACCTGCGCCAGGACCGAGCGCCGTGAACGGTCGAAGACCGGCAGCGGGACGAACGACTGGATCGTGCCCTCCACCCGGCCCGTGTCGTAGCCGTCGTCGGTGCGCAGCCGGTAGGCGTGCTGGACCGACGACTCCTCCGGCAGCCACCAGCACAGGGCCGGCTGCTGCCCGCGCCCCAGCGCGTCCCCGCCGGTGATCTCAGCCCATGCCCGCGCGGGTCTGGTGGTCATCAGTTACCGTCGCTTCCGCCTCGACGCGCCCGGTCCGGCGCTTCTGATACTGCCCGACGGCGCGGTCCCTGAGCTTCTCCAGTGCTACCGCCGGGCCCTTGCCGGTGGACGTGCTGGTCAGGCCATCCGGGTTCTGCACAGCGGTCAGCACCAGCGCGACGCCGGCCACGATCGCCTGGTACTTGCCGACGTTGAGGTGGATGTTGAGGAAGGTCACGAACAGCCCGGCGGCGGAGAACATGACGCCCGCGACGACCGCCCCGGCGATGCGTCCGACCCCGGCCACGAACACGATCGCCAGCAGGCTGATCGAGGTGAACGCGGCGAAGCTATCGGACGTGAGCTCGCCCTGCATGTAGCCGGTCAGGGCGCCGCCGATGCCGGCGATGAACGCGGCGAGCCCGAACGCCATCAGCTTCGCCTGGGCTACGTTGATCCCCACCGAGCCGGCCGCGCGCTCGTTCGAGCGGATAGCCAGCAGCATGCGCCCGGCCGGGCCCCGCCTGAGCCGGGCGACGAGCAGCCCGAGCAGAATCACGACCACCAGCACGAGCACGCCGAAGATCACCCGGGGATAGGCACGCCCCTGGCTTATCGCCAGGTTGAGGCCGGGCAGCCGCGGCCCGGGGATGGGCAGGCCGGCGGTGCCGCCGATGAAGCTGTGAAGGTTGAAGATGACGGCGTCCATCGCCGCGGCGAACCCGAGCGTCACCACGGCCAGGTTCACGCCGCGCAGCCGCAGCGCGGGCAGGCCGATGACCAGGCCGACCGGCACCGCGCACAGCCCGGCCAGGATCAGCGACCACGGGAAGCCGATTCCCAGGTCGGTGGCGATGTGCCCGAGCATGAACCCACCGATCCCGGCCAGCGACATCTGGGCCAGCGACACCTGGCCGACGTAGCCGGTTAGCACTACCACCGACAGGGCGATGCAGGTAACGGTCAGCGAGGAAATGAACGCGAAGCGCAGGACGCCGCTGAGCACGAACAGCAGCACCAGGCCGACGGCGAAGCAGGCGGCGGCAGTGCGCAGCGGCGCCTGCGGGCGGCCGACCGACGGGTTACGCTCGGCCGTCTCGCCGCCGCGGGCCAGCACGGCGCGCGATCGGACCGCCATCACCACGATGATGACGATGAACGGGAGGGCGTCCCCGAGGCCCTGCTGGGGCAGCCAGGTCCAGACCGTGATGAGCTTGGTGATCTCGGACTGGGCGCAGCCGATCAGCAGGCCGGCCAGCGCGGTGATCCAGAACGACTGGAACCGGCCGACCAGCGCGGCGGCCAGGGCGGGCACGACGAACAACGTGTAGGAGGTCGGGTCGAGGCTGGCGACCGGGGCGATCATGATGCCGGCCGCGCCCGCCAGCACGGTCGCGATCACCCAGTTCTGGCCCGCCACCCGGTTGGCGGAGATGCCGGTCAGCGCGGCTCCCCGGTCGTTCTCCGCGCCGGCCCGCGTGGCCAGGCCGAACCGGGAGAACCGGTAGGCGAGCGCGAGCGCGACCGAGATGACGACCACCACCCCGGTGAAGTACAGGCGGTCCTCGGGGAAGGTGATTCCGGCGAGCGACCGTCCTGAGCTGGGGAAGATCGGGTTGGTGGCCACGGGCTGGGTGCTGAAGTTCAGGACCGCGATGGCCTCCAGGCCGAGCATGACGCCGACCGAGGCGCAGACGCGGGTGAGCGGCGAGGCGCTCCGGATCGGCCGGTAGATCAGCACGTAGAGCACGAGCCCGAAAACCGCGGCGTACACCAGCGAGATGACGATCGCGAGCCACGTGCTCAGGCCGGCCCCGCCGTTCAGCGAGATCTGGTGCGGGATCAGCACCACGGGCAGTTCGAGCTGCCCGAAGCCGCGAAGGTTGATGAAGACGTAGGCGATGAACATGGCCACGGCGCCGTGGGCGAAGTCGACCACGCCAGCGCTGCGGTACTTGAGCACGAGCCCCTGGCCGAGGATGGCGTAGGTGGCACCGGAGCCGAGCCCGAGGATCAGGAAGAGGAAGTAGCTGGACATGGTGTCTCTGGTGTCCGGTCCGTCTTAAAGGTGGCGGCGGCCGGGCCCGCCGGAGGCGGGCCCGGCCGTGCTGTCAGCCGGTGAGGCCGGGGAAGTACCCCTTCGAGGTCACCCAGTCAGTCGAGTTCGGCTGGGTGATCGTGGTGTTCTGGACCTGGTTCATGAGGTAGTAGTCGCTGCAGATCGAGGGTGCGCCCTTCATCGCCTGCTCGTCGCACGTGTAGGGGTGTGAGAGGAAGTTCTGGTGGGTGCCCGACTTGAACGCGGCCAGGATGCTCGACGTGGCCGGCGTGCCCGAGATCGTGCTCAGCACCTGCTGGACGTTGATCACGGTGGCGAAGCCGGCCGTGGAGATCGAGTCGATCAGCGTGCCCGGCGCGGCCCACTTCTTCATCGCCGCCTGGAACAGCTGCGCGTCGTGGCTGGTCCCGCTCTGCAGCAGGAACGGCGAGGCGATGTACATGCCGTTGGCGCCGCCCGCGGCGGCTTCGATTACCGGCGGCGCGCCGCACGGGTCGATGCCCATGATCTTGCCGGTGTAGCCGACGGACTTCAGCGCCTTCAGCATGTTGCCGCAGCCGTTCGGCACGTCAATGTAGGCGAGCTGCGCGCCGCTGCTCTCGACCAGGGCCGCCTGCGGGCTCGGGTCCGGGGAGGTCGGCGACAGCGGAACGTACTTGATCGTCGTCACCCCGGCCGCCTTGAACACCGGCGTGATCTGGGGAATGATCGACTCGCCCTGGGGATTGCTGAAGTACACCAGCGCGACGCTCTTGACGCCCAGCGTCTTGCCCGCGTACACGGCCGCGGCCGCGTTGTCGCCCACGCTGACCGACCAGAACTGGATGGAGTTCGGCGCGACCATGGGGACCGGGGTGAACGGGATGCCGCCCAGGTAGGCCAGGTTGGCGTGCTGATAGATGGGGATCGAGGCGGGCGCGCCGACGTCGGCCGCGCCGAGGATCGCCATCGGGTGCTTGGCCGCGAGCTGGTTGGCGCACCGCGCGGCGGTCGCCGGCGTGCCGTCGCCGGTGCAGCTGTCGATCTGGATCGGGTGCCCGTTGATGCCGCCGAGGTAGTTGTTGACGTAGTTCATGGCGGCGATCGCGCCCTGGCGCGCCTCGGGGAAGGTGACCGCGCCGGTCTCGTCGTTGACCATCCCGAAGACATACGGGGTACCGGTCGCCTTCTTCGCGGTGCCGAACACCGAACTCGCAGAGCCGGGGCCGGCCGCGGTGCCGCCGGATGTGGGCGTGCCCGAACCGGTCGAGCCGCCCGAGCCGCTCGAGCTGCAGCCGGCCGCGACCAGGCCGGTCACGGCGAGGGCGACCGCGCTAAGCCAGATGGGATGTCTCATCTTTGCTTCTTTCGTGATGGTTGAGTCCTGTGATCAGGCACGGGGAAGCGGTCCGGTCAGGCGGCCGTCTCCCCGAGATAGCTGGCGGCGAGCAGTTCCCGGCGCTCGCGAAGCTCGGCGGCGGGACCCTCGAGCCCGATCCGGCCGTGCGTCAGGACGTAGGCGCGATCGGCGACCTCCAGCGCCAGCGCGACGTGCTGCTCCACGAACAGCACGCTCGAGCCCAGCTCGTCGGCGGCCCGGCGCAGGACCGGGATCAGCCGGTCGACGACCACCGGGGCCAGTCCCAGGCTCATCTCGTCGACGAGCAGCAGCCGCGGCCGGGTCACCAGCGCGCGGCCGACGGCCAGCATCTGCTGCTCCCCGCCGGATAGCAGGCCGGCCTTGCGTCCCAGGCACTTGCGCAGCTCGGGCAGCATCTCCAGCAGTTCGTCCTCGCGGCGGCGGGTCCGGCGGCCCCGCCCGCCGCGCCCGCCCCATCCGCCGCGCCCGCCCGGTCCGCCGCGCCCGCCCGCCAGCCGCAGGTGCTCGCGGACGGTGAGCCCGGGAAACAAGGCCCGGCCCTCGGGTACGAGCGCCAGGCCCCGGCCGGCCAGCAGGTGGGCCGGGGTGCCGCCGATCTTCTCGCCGGACAGCTCGACCGTGCCCGAGATCGGGTGGTTCAGCCCGGCGATCGTCTCCAGCGTCGTGGTCTTCCCGGCGCCGTTCGGGCCGAGCAGCGCCACCACCTCGCCTGGGCGGACCTCCAGGTTGAGTTCGCGGACAACCGGAACCCCTCGGTAGCCGGCCGACAGCTCCCTGATCACGAGGGTGTGGCCGGAGCTGGCCTGGTCAGCGGCCGGTGCCGGCATGGCGCCCTCCCAGGTAGGCCTCGATCACCCGCGGGTTGTCGCGGATCTGGGCCGGCGTCCCCTCGGCGATCTGCCGTCCGAAGTCCAGGACCATCAGGTGGTCGCACACGGACAGGACCAGCCCCATGTCGTGGTCGATGAGAAAGACCGTCACGCCGTGCTCTTCGGGCAGGGTGCGCAGCCGGCGCCCCAGCTCGAGGCTCTCGTCGGTGTCGAGCCCGGCCGCGGGCTCGTCCAGCAGGACCAGCCGGGGCTGCCGGGCGAGCGCCCGGCCGATGCCGACCAGCTTGCGCCGGCCCAGCGAGATCTCCGACGGGCAGCGGCCCGCGACATCCTCCAGGCCGCAGACCGAGATGGCCCAGTCGACGCCGGTCCGGTCCGGCGGCCGCTGCGGCCCGAATAGGTCCCTCAGCGCCGAGGCCACGGTCACGTGCTCGCTCGCTACCAGCAGGTTCTCTTCGACGGTGAGGTCGTCGAAGAGCTCGACCGACTGGAAGGTCCGGGCCAGGCCGAGGCGCGCCCGCCGGTAGGGGCGCAAGCCTCCGATGTCGCGGCCGTTGAAGCTGATCCGCCCGGCGGCGGGCCTGGTGTATCCGGTCAGGGCGTCGACCATCGAGGTTTTGCCGGCGCCGTTGGGCCCGATCAGCCCGTAGATGGTGCCCTCGGCGATCTGCAGATCGACGTCGGAGACCGCCACCACGCCCCCGTAGGTCACGCGCAGGCCGGCTACGTCGAGCAGCGGCTGTCGCGGGGACGGTGCGGTCATGGCTCTCCCTCAGGGCCTTCCCTGATTTTCACATCATGAAAGTCATTTTCATTTCGATTACGCTACGGGAAACGGGTGCGGTTGTCTACCCTTCCGGGGTCACGAATTGGCGACGCGCTCCCGCGTTTCCTGTTAGCGAGACCAGGACCTCTCCAGGCCCTTGACCAGGGCAACCATGCAGTCGTGCCGCGGCGTGGGGACACCGGCCCTGCGGCCTTCGGCGGCGATGCCGGCGTTGAGCACGTCGATCTCGGTCGGCCGCCTGGCCAGCACGTCCTGCAGCATGCTCGGCTTGTGGTCGTACGCCTCCGCGATGGCCTCGTCCACCGCCTCCGACGGCGGGCGCACCAGCGTGATCCCGGCCCGCTCGCAAACCGCGAGTGCCTCCGTGACCAGCGCGTCGACCTGGGCACGCAGGGCGCGGTCGGTGCACAGGGGGCCCATCGGCAGCCCGGTCAGCGCGGCGAGAGGGCTCGTCGCTGAGTTGAAAATGACTTTCGTCCACTGCGGTCCGCGGGCGTCCGCGAGCGCGCGCGTGTGCAGTCCGCCCGCGCCGAGCAGCCCGGCCAGCCGCTCGATCTCGCCCATCGGCGCGGGCCGCGGCTCGAACGGCCCGAACCACGAGTCCCCGGGCGCGTCGTACCGCACCACGCCGGGAGCCACGATCGCCCCGGCCGTGACGATGCTCCCGCGGATGACCCGCGGCACCAGCTCGGCGATCACCTCCTCGTTGCCGAGCCCGTTCTGCAGGCTGACCACGGCGGCGCCGGCCAGGGCTGTCCGCGCGCCCGCGACCGCCGCCCGCGTATGCAGCGCCTTGGTGGCGACCAGGCCGAAGTCGCACGCGGGCAGGTCGCGCCCGTCCGTGCTGGCGCGGACCTCGGCGGTGAAGTCCGCCAGCCCGGTGACCCGCAGGCCCCGGGATCCGATCGCGTCCACGTGCTCGGCCCAGGGGTCGACGACCCACACCTCGACGCCGGGCACGCGCGCCAGATGCGCGGCGTACAGGCTCCCGATCGCGCCGCAGCCGATGACGGCGACGCGAACCGCCGGCGTGCCGGGAACCGGTTCGGCGGTGCCGGTCACGACGCATCCAGGGCGGTCCGGGCGATGTCCGCGCAGACGGCGGGATCGCCGCCGCCGACGCCGAGCCCGGCCACCACGTGCCCGCCGTCGCGGACCGGCAGCCCGCCGGGAATGCCCAGCACCGGCGGCACCGCCAGAGCCGCCAGCGCCGCGGCCCCGTCCGGTAGGCCGAAGCAGGTGCCGAGGTTGCCGCTTCCGCAGTCGAACAGGGCGGCGGCGCCCGCCACCGCCTGCGCGACGGACACCCCGCCGGCCGGGGCGCCGTCCATCAGGTCCTGCTGGACCGGGTCGCCGCCGCGGTCCACCACGGCCACCGCCACCCGGACGCCGCGGCGCGACGCCGCGCCCATGGCGGCGTCGCAGAGCGCCCGGGCCCAGTCGAGCTGGGCCTGGCGGCTGGCCGGGGGAGCAGGCGCCATGCCAAGACTGTCGGCGGGGTCGACGGTCAGGTTACCGAAGCGCTGCTCCCAGCGCTTCTGGTCATCCCCGTGCTGCCCGGCGTATCCAATGCCGAGGGCGTAGGCGATCAGCAGGTCCTCGGGGTTGGCCGGCCTGCCGTCCGCGCTCACGACGCGCGGGTCGACGTCGTCCGGGAAGAACGGGCTCACGGTCGCGCCCGAGGCCGCGATGCCGGCCACGACCACGCCGCCGGCGCTCACGGGCATCCCGCCCGCCCCGGGGAACAGCGCTTCCGGCGACGCCTGGGCGAACCCGGCGGCGACCGGCGGGGCGATCGTCGTCATCCGGTGCAGGTGCTCAGAGCTCGGGATCTGCTGCGTCGCCGAGATCCAGGCCTTGGACCGGGCGCGCGCCATCCCGCCCGGCCCTCCCGCATCCATCCGGGACGCGGTGAGCAGGGTCCCCGACGCCCCCACCACGGCCACCGCGCCGCGCAGCCCGAGCTGCTCGGCCTTGTCCACGGCGCGCTGCACCAGCGCGCGCGCCGCGGCCAGGCCGAGGTCCCGCGGATGCGGCGAGCCCACCTCAGGCACCGACCATGTTGTAGCCGCCGTCGGCGACCAGGTACCCGCCGGTCATGTGCGAGGCGTCGTCGGTGGCCAGGAACAGGGCGGTGCCCGCGAGCTCGGCCGGCCCGGGGATCCGCCCCATCGGGGTGAGGGACCGCAGTTGGTCGCCCCGGCCGGACTGCCAGTCCTTGCGGCCCAGGGTGGCCTCGGTCTCGATGAACCCGGGTGCGAAGACGTTGACCCGGACCGTCGGGGCGAAGGCGTGCGCGTAGGACTTCGTCAGGCCCAGGATCCCGTACTTCGCCGCGGCGTACTGGGGTGCCCGCGCGCTGCCGCGCACGATGACGGTCGATCCGATGTTCACGATGCTGCCGTGGCCCGCCTCCAGCATCCGCGCGCCGAACTCATGCACGCACAGCATCGTGCCCTTGATGTCGACCGCCAGGACGTGGTCGATCGAGGCCTCGGTGATGTCGCGCCAGGACATCTGCTCGCGGGCGACGTCGCCGACGTTGTTCACCAGGGCGTCGACCCCGTCCAGCCGTTCGAACGCGGCGTCGGCCATGGCCTTGATCTGCGTCCAGTCGACGATGTCGGCCTGGAGCGGCACCGCGGTGCTGCCCGCTGCCTCCACCCGGTCGGCCGTCCGCTTGGCTCCGTCGGCGGACTTGCGGTAGTGGACGCCGACCGCCCGGGCGCCCTCCTGGGCGGCGCGTACCGCGATCTCGGCGCCGAAGCCGGTGCCGGCGCCGGTGACGACAACGGACCGGCCCTCGAAGCGGCGCGGTACGGGAACGGGTGCTGCGGGCACGGGGTGTCCTTCCTGAGTAGGGGTCAGACCAGGACGCGGCCGCCGTCGACGTACAGGACCTGGCCGGTGATGAAGCGGGCGCGGTCGGACGCGAGAAAGGTGACCGCGTCGGCCACCTCCTCGGGCCGCCCGAGCCGTTCCGCCGGGACTAGCGACTCCAGGCTTTCCCGGTTGTCGTCCTTGTCGAGGTAGGCCTTGGTCAGGTCAGTCTCGATATAGCCGGGCGCGACGGCGTTGACCGTCACGCCGTACCGGGCCCATTCGCGCGCCATGACCCGGAGCATCTGGTTCATCCCGCCCTTGGTCGCCGCGTAGGGACCGTGGTTCGGGTGGGCGAGCAGCCCGGAGACCGAGGAAACGAAGACCATCCGGCCGTACCGCTGCCCGACCATCAGCCGCCCGACGGCCTGGCCCAGCCAGTACGCCGAGGACAGGTTCAGGCTGAGCGTGTGCGCCCAGTCCTCGTCGTCCAGGTCGAGGATCGCCTTGCGCTCGTTACGGCCGATCGCGTGCAGGAAGACCTGCGGCGTGCCCACCAGCTCGACGCCCTCGCGGACGGCCGCGCGGCAGGCCTCCGCCGTCCTCAGGTCGGAGGCCAGCGACTTGATATCGCAGCCGGCCTCCTTCGCGGCCCGCACGACTGCGTCCAGCTTGTCCTGGTTCACGTCGACGAGCGCGACGCGCGCGCCCTGTGCGGCCAGGCTCAGCGCGCAGGCCGCGCCGAGCCCGCCGGCTCCGAAGACCAAGGCCGGCCGTCCCTCGAGCGTGAGCCAGTCCTGCATGGGGCCTATCCTTAGCGTGAGAGTTCTCGTATTATGAAAGTCGCTTTCTGAATACCGTAGCCGACCCGCTGCACGGCTGTCCAGGGTCCGCCGGGGCCACCCCGTAGGCTGAGGACGGACCCCCGTCACCGAGGAGGAAAGGCCATCATGCCGCGCCGCACCGCGAGCTCCTCATCCGCGACACTCCGTCCCGCCACCCCAGGCTCGCCAGAGTCCGCCGAACGCCCGGAGTACCGCGTCGAGGCCCTCGCCAAGGGCCTGCGGATCCTGTCGCTGTTCAACGAGCAGCGCCCCTCCTGGCGGGTCAGCGACCTCGCTACCGCCGCGGGCCTGCCGATGCCGACGGTCTACCGGGTCGTGATGACGCTGGCGTCCGAGGGCTACCTCGACCACCTGCCCAACGGCGACTACCGGCCCGGCGTGCGCACCCTGACGCTCGGCACGGCCGCGCTGCGCAGCCTGGATCTCGTCGCGATCGCCACGCCGAAGCTCACCGAGCTTGGCGAGCGCACCGGGGAGACGGTGAACCTGGCCGTGCTCAGCGGCGACCGCGTGCTCTACCTGATCCGGCTGCGCAATTCCGACCTGGTGACCGCGAACATCCAGGTGGGTTCCACCCTCCCCGCCGTGCACACCTCGATCGGCAAGCTGCTGCTCGCCCAGCTCGACGAGGCCGACCTGAAGTCCCGCATCACCGATGCCTCGTTCGCCGCCAACTCCGGGCCCAACGCCAAGGTCTCGCTGGCCGAACTGCGCGACGAGCTGCGTACGATCCGCGACCAGGGCTGGGCCATGCAGGACGAGGAGCTCGCCTACGGCCTCCGGTCGGTCGCCGCCCCGATCACCGCGCCGGACGGCCGCGTGCTGGCCGGCGTCAATCTGGCCGTCCAGGCGCAGGACTGGTCCACGCAGCGGATCATCCGCGAACTCAGGCCCGCCGTGCTGGCCACCTGCGCGGAGATCACCGGGCTGCTGTCCGACACCACCGCCGGCTCGTTGTGACGTCCGGGGCGCGCATCGGAAAGCTCAAGCCGTCGGCGTTCGACGCCGAGCAGCGGTCGCTCTACGACGCGATCGCCGGAGGCCGCCGGGCCCAGGGCCCTCAGCTGTTCCGGCTGGCCGACGCCGAGGGGCGGCTGGAGGGCCCCTTCAACGCCTTCCTGCTGCAGCCGCGGCTCGGGTCGGCCCTGCAGGCGCTCGGCGACGCTCGCGCTGCAGCTCCGCGTCTTCCGCGTCCCCGCTCCCGATAGCACTGCTCCCGAGGGTCCCGCCTCACCAGCTTGACACCGCACCGGCCGACGGCGAAGATGGGCGAAAGTTACTTTCATAGATCGAGAGCGAGTCAGCCACCATGAAGCTGGTCACCTTCGATGCCGGCCGGGTGGGGCGCCTGGAGGGCGAGGGCGACGACGGAGTCGTCGTCGAGCTCGACTGCGCCTCGACGCGGGAATGGTTCGAGCGCGGCGGCCAGGCCGGCGAGACCGGGGAGCGGATCCCGCTGGCGCAGGTCCGGCTGCGGGCGCCGATCGTGCCGAAGAAGTTCTTCCACACCGCCGGCAACTTCGCCGACCACCACGAGGAGCTGCAGGCCGTCGACTGGTCGCACCCGGTGCACAAGGGGATCGTGTTCTTCCAGAACGTCGACGCGATCATCGGCCCGGACGACGCCATCGTCTACCCGGAGGGGTTGACCAAGGAGCTCGACTACGAGCTCGAGCTCGCGATCATCATCGGTAAGGCCGGCAAGTTCTTCGGCCCGGACGACGCCGCGGACTACGTCGCCGGGTACACGGTCTTCAACGACATCACCGCCCGCGACATCCAGCGCCGGGAGATGCGGTCCGGCGTGTTCTCGTTCTCCAAGGCAATCGACACCTTCTGCCCGATCGGCCCCTGGATCGTGACCGGGGACGAGGTGCCAGACGCCCAGGCGCTGGCCATGGAGCTGCGCGTCAACGGCCAGGCCCGGCAGCGCGGCAACACGGCCCAGATGCTCATCTCCATCCCGCACCTGGTCGCGTATCACTCGGCGCAGGGCTATTCGGCCGGGGACATCCTCACCACCGGGACGATCTCGGGCGTGGCCGCCGTCCAGCCGAACCCATTCGAGTTCTACCTTCAGCCCGGGGACAGCATCGAGGCCGAGATCGAGGGCGTCGGCGTACTCCGGAACCACGTCGTCCCCTGGGCCGCCGCCCACGACACCCCCCCATACTCGACCGACCTCTACTCCTCGACGGGCTGACTCGTGAGCACCGCGAAACCGCTGCACGTTCTCATCGCCGGCGGCGGGCTGTCCGGACTGGCCCTGGCCCAGGGCCTGATCAAGGACGGGCATACCTGCGAGGTCTTCGAGCGCGACGCCGACACCCGCAAGATCGGCTACTACCTGCACATGAACGCCGACGGCGGGGAAGCCCTTCGCCGCTGCCTGCCGGAAGACCTGTTCGAGCTGTACGCGCAGACCTCGAGAAGGACCTACGACCGGCGGGAATCGGTCGTTCTGGACGACCAGCTCAACGAGCTGAGCTCGCAGCCGCACCTGGGTCCGCCGAACGAGGGCGAGCGCCCGCACACCGGGGTGCACCGGCGGACGCTGCGCGCCATCCTGCGGGCCCGGCTGGGGGATTCCTTCCATCCCGGCCAGCTCGTCACCGGTTACCAGGAGGCACCGGACAAGGTAACCGTGACGCTCGCCGATGGCACTACCACCGAGGGCGACGTCCTGGTCGGCGCCGACGGCATCCGCTCGGCGGTCCGCGGGCAGAAACTCCCCGGCACCACGGTCATCGACACCGGCGTCCGCGGCCTGGGCGTCTTCGGCCGAACGCCGCTGACCCCCGAGCTGGCCGCGCAGCTGCCCCCGCACCTTTTCGAGGGCGTGATCATCGCCGCGGACCGCAAAGGCTCCCGGCTCCTCATCGCGATCTACCGGCCCCGCCTCCGCGCCCCGGAGGCGGCCGCCGCGATCGCGCCGGACGTGGCGCTGGAGCCGGTCGGGGACTACGTCATGATCAGTTGTAGCGTGCCGCCCGGGACGGTGATCCCGCCCGCGGCGCAGTGGACGGACGGCACGCCGGCCATGCTCCGCGACGCCATGCTGGCGTCGGTCGACGGCTGGCACCCCGCCGCGCGCGCCCTCGTCGCAAGCGTGGACCTGAATTCGATCTTCGTGATCCCGTTCGGATTCCTCGAGCCCGCCCAGCCTTGGCCGCCCTCCCGCGTCACGCTGGTCGGCGACGCCGCCCACGCCATGCTGCCCACCCTCGGCCTGGGCGCCAACCTCGCGCTGCGCGACGCCGCGCACCTGCTCGACCGGCTTTCCGCTGCCGCCCGCGGCGAGCAGGCCCTCGTCCCGGCCATCGGGGCGTACGAGCAGGACATGCGCGACTACGTCTACCCGTTCATGCGGATGACCATGGAGCACGACAAGCAGTTCGGCGGCGGCGCGCTTGAGGACCGCTGATGTACGCCCTGCACCACGTCGGCTACTGGGTCGACGACCTGGATGCCGCGACGAAGCAGTGGAGCCGGGACCTCGACGTCGGCCCGTTCAGCGTCATCGAGCACATCGCGTTCGAGGAGTTCGCGCTCACCGCCGACGGCCGGACCCGCGACGACGTCGTGTTCGACCACTCGGCCGCCTTCGCCGCCTGGGGACCGATCGTGGTCGAGCTCGGCCAGGTCCACGCGATCGACGACCGCCTCGCCGCCGCGTACCGCGTCAGCCCCGGCGCGATCAGCCACGTCTCCTGGGTGGTGCCCGACGTGGAACTTCAGAGCGCCCGGCTGGATCGGCTGGGCTGCCGGTTGATCAACACCGCCAGGTCCGGCCCGATCTCGGTCGCCTGGCACGACGGCGGGCCGCTGTTCCCGCATCCCGTCGAGCTCCACCAGCACAATGATGTCATCGTCGGCATGCACGGCCGCCTGGCCGCGCTGCGCGAAGGCAGCCAGCCGTGATTCCCTACGCCGCATGATCAGCGCCGCGGCCGAGGTCCAGCGCCGCCTGTGGGGCACCGGCCCCCGGGTCTGGGCCGAACTGGCCGAGTCGCACAACCGCCCGCTGTTCGAAGCCGTCCTCGTGGGCTCGGCCTGACCCCGCGCGACGGCCCCCGGGACGTACGGCCAGTGCTCTAGATGTTGCTCGCGTCCGGCGGGACGGCCGGCGCCGGCCCAGCTGTGCCGCCGGCCTCGCCGGAGGCCTCGGGGCAGGCCATCCCGATCGTGTAGGCGGTCATCGACAGCGAGCCGTAGGTGTACCCGTCGACCAGGATGCCGGCGCCTTCCCCGCCCGCGCTGGCCAGGCCGGCCAGGTACAGCAGCGGCAGGAAGTGGTCGGGCGTCGGCACCGCGTTCCGGAAGTCGCGGTGCCCGTCTAGCCGGGTGACCGCGATCGGGTCGTCGAGCATCCGCGCCTTGGTCTCCTCGTCGAACCGCTGCGCCCAGTCGTAGCCGGAATCGGCGAGATCCCAGTTCATCCCGCGCAGGTTGTGCACGACGTTCCCGCTGGCCACAACCAGTACGCCGCTACGCCGCAGGCTGGCCAGGCGGGCACCGAGGTCCAGGTGGTAGTCGAAGTCCTTGTCGGCGTTGATGGACAGCTGCACGACCGGGATGCCGGCGTCGGGGAAGGCGTGCACCAGTACCGACCAGGTGCCGTGGTCGATGCCCCACGAGTCGACGTCGGCGCCCACCCAGGTCGGGTGGACCGCGTCGCTGATCTCGGCGGCGAGCTCGGGCAGCCCCGGCGCGGGGTACTGGACGGCGAACAGCTCGGGCGGGAAGCCGTAGAAGTCGTGGATGGTGCGCGGCCGCGGCATGGCCGTCACTGCCGTCGCGTTGATGTACCAGTGCGCGGACACCACCAGGATCGCCCGTGGTCGCGGTACGGCCCGGCCGAACGCGTGCCAGGCCTGGGTGTACCGGTTGGTCTCCAGTGCGTTCATCGGGTTGCCGTGTCCGATGAACGCGGCGGGCATCAGCTCAGTACTCATAGCGACCCTCCGTGGCTGCGCGCGATCGCCGAGTAGACGGCCGCGCTGGGCTTGGGCGTGCGCGCGAACGTGGCCCGGTCCACCTCGTGCAGCCCGAACCGCACGTCATAGCCGAAGATCCACTCGAAGTTGTCGAGCAGCGACCAGTGCAGGTAGCCGAGCACCGGCACGCCGTCCTCGACGACGTCGAGCAGCCCGGCCAGGGCCGGGCCGATGAACGCCGCCCGCAAGGCGTCGTCGCGGTGCCCGAGCCCGTGCTCGGTCACCAGCACCGGGACCCCGGCCGCCGCGTGCGCGAAGCGGACCGCCCCGGCTAGCGACAGCGGGTAGATGTCCGACGAGCCCAGCTGGTTCAGCTCGGCCCCGGGCGGCGGAGGCACGGGCCCGCGGCCGTCGTACCGAACGCGCTCGTAGTTCTGCACTCCCATGAAGTCGTCGTCCCGCGCTAGGTCTAGCCACATGCCGTATACCTCGGCGCGCTTGCGGTCCCGGACCGACGCGTCGTCTCCGACCACCTGGTCGTCGACGATCGCCAGGCTGAGGCCCACCGGCAGCCCGGGTCGCCGGGCCTTGATGGCCTCGCGAGCCGCCCGGTGCCCGGCCGCCATGCCGCCCGCGATAGCGTCCATCTCCTCCGGGAGCACCAGGTTGGCGGCCCGGTAGCGCGGCACCCTCGCCGCCTCCCCCGCGGCTGCCAGCGTCGCTCGTTCCAGGTCACGCGCTGCGGCGGGGATGTCGAACCAGCTCAGCAGCCGGGGAAGGTTCGGCTCGTTGAGCGTGACGGCCCAGGCCGGGCCGTCGCCCAGGCGCTCGGCGACGACGCCGCAGTACCGGGCGAACAGCCCCGGAGCCCGCGGGTCGAGCCACCCGCCGCCCTTGGCGAACCAGTGCGGCGCGGTGAAGTGGTTGTAGGTGACCACCGGCGCGATCCCGGCCGCGACGCAGTAGTCCACGATCGCGCGGTAGTGAGCCAGCGCCTCCGCCGAGAACTCGCCCTCGGCCGGCTCGACCCTGGCCCACTCGACGGAGAACCGGTAGGCGTCGAGGCCGAGCCCGGCCACCAGGTCGACGTCCTGCCGCCACAGTTCGTAACCGTTGCAGGCCCGGCCGGACGGCTCGCGGAACGCCGTCGGGCGCACGTTCTCAAGGAACCAGGTATCGCTGCACGTGTTGCCGCCTTCGGTCTGATGGCCCGAGGTGGCCACCCCCCAGCGGAAACCCGGCGGGAACGTGGGCGGCATCCGGCCAGGCTAACACCCAGACCGTTCGGCCAGTTTCCCCACTCCCTCCATCTGATCTAGAGTTCCTGCCGTGAGCGCGCAGACGGAGCAGGAAAACTTCAGTTTCCAGGCCGAAGTGGTCCAGATTCTGGACCTGATGGTGCATTCGCTGTACAGCAACAAGGAGATCTTCCTCCGCGAGCTGATCTCGAACGCCTCGGACGCCATCGACCGGCTCCGGCTCGAGCTGCTCTCGAGTTCCGAGCTGCCCGAGGCCGAGGGGCCGCTGCGGATCCGGGTCAGCTTCGACAAAGACGCCCGGACGATCACCGTGGCCGACAACGGTATCGGCATGAGCCGTCAGGAGGTCATCGAGCACATCGGGACCATCGCCAAGTCGGGGACCCGGGAGTTCCTCGCGGCCCTGACCGGTGACCAGCGTCAGGATGCGTCGCTCATCGGCCAGTTCGGGGTCGGCTTCTACTCCGCGTTCATCGTGGCCGACCGGGTCACGCTGACCACCCGGCGCTCCGGCCTGACCGCCGCGGAGGGCGTCCGGTGGGATTCGGACGGCCGGGGCTCGTACACGCTGGAGACCGCCGAGCAGCCGGACCGCGGCACCACGGTCGTGCTGCACCTGCGCGCCGACGAGGACGACCTGCTCAGCGACTACCGGCTGCGCACCATCATCAAGAAGTACTCCGATCACATCAGCCTGCCCATCGTGATGCCGGCGGAGCCCGCGGAGGGTGACGAGGGCCCGGCCGAAGAATCTCCGGTCAACCAGGCCTCGGCGCTGTGGGCGCGGCCCAAGAACGAGCTCAGCGAGCAGGACTACAAGGACTTCTACCAGCATGTCACCGGCGACTCCACCGACCCGCTGGCCTGGGTGCACAGCAAGATCGAGGGCACCTACGAGTACACGCTGCTGCTGTTCATCCCGTCCCGGGCCCCGTTCGACCTGTGGATCCCGCAGGCCGGACGGGGCATCAAGCTGCACATCAGGCGGGTCTTCGTGCTGGAGGACTCCGGCGGGCTGATGCCGCAGTACCTGCGGTTCGTCCGCGGTGTGATCGACTCGGCCGACCTGCCGCTGAACGTCTCCCGCGAGCTGCTGCAGGGCAGCCGGGTGGTGGACAACATCCGGTCCAACGCGACCAAGAAGGTGCTGCGGCTGCTCGCCGACATCGCGGAGAAGGAGCCGGAGAAGTACGCCGCGTTCTGGAAGGAGTTCGGCGCCGTCCTCAAGGAAGGCCTGCCCGAGGACTTCGGTAACCGGGACGAGATCGCCCGGCTGCTGCGCTTCACCTCGACCAAGTCGTCCTCGGACGAGCCGGATGTCTCGCTGGCCGGCTACGTGAGCCGGATGAAGGAAGGCCAGCAGCACATCTACTACCTCCTGGCGCCGGGTCTGGCCGCGGCCAAGGCCAGCCCGCACCTAGAGGCGTTCAGGAAGAAGGGCATCGAGGTCCTGCTGCTTGGCGACGGCGAGGGCATCGACAACTGGGTGGTGGCCAGCCTGCGCGAGTTCGATGGCAAGCGCCTGCAGTCGGTCGCCCAGGGCAGCGGCGACCTGTCCGAGCTGGAGGACGAAGCCGAAGCCGAGGCCAAGAAGCAGGCCAGCGCCGAGCTCGCCGGGCTGGTGGGCCAGTTGAAGCAAGCCCTGGGGGAGCGGGCCTACGACGTCCGGGTGAGCAGTCGGCTGACCACCTCGCCGGCCTGCATCGTGGCCAACGAGCCCGAGATCGACATCAACCTGGCCCGGCGGCTGCGCGGCTCAGGCCTGCCCAGCCAGCCGGTGCTCGAGATCAACCCGCAGCACCCGCTGGTCCGGCGGCTCAACCACGAGCCCGCCGACCCGCACCTGGCCGAATGGGCACAGGTGCTGTTCGACCAGGCCGTGCTCACCCTCGGCGCGCGGATCGAGGAGCCCGCCGCCTTCGTGGGCCGCCTCAACGACCTGCTGGTGTCCCTGAGCGCAGAGTCCCCGGACGCCGGGCCCCCGGACGCCGGCGACCAGTCCCAGTGACGCCAGGTCGGCTCCTGGCCATCAGCGACCTGCACGTGTCCCATCCCAGGAACCGGCGGTGGGTGGCGGACCTGCCGCCCGGATCGCCCGGCGACTGGCTGCTGGTGGCCGGCGACCTGGCCGAGAAAGTCGAGGACATCGAGTGGACGCTGCGCACACTCCGGTCCCGTTACGGCACCGTCGTCTGGGTGCCCGGCAACCACGACCTGTGGGCGCACCCCCGCGACCCGGTCAAGCTACGCGGCGAGGCGCGCTACCAGCACCTGGTGGCGCTGTGCCGCGAGCTCGGCGTGATCACGCCGGAGGATCCCTACCCGGTGTGGACGGGCGCCGGCGGACTCGCGGTGATCGTCCCGCTGTTCCTGCTGTACGACTACACGTTCCGGCCCGACGGCACCAGCACCAAGGCCGAGGCGCTGGACCTGGCCTACCAGGCCGGCGTGATCGGCGCCGACGAACGGCACCTGCACCCCGACCCGTACCCGAGCCGGGAGGCCTGGTGCCAGGCTCGCATCGACGCGACCCTGCCGCGGCTGGCGGCTATCGACCCACAGCTGCCCACGATCCTGGTCAGCCACTTCCCGCTCACCCGCGAGCCTACCCGTATCCTTCGCTACCCGGTCTTCGCGCAGTGGTGCGGCACCGAGCAGACCGCCGACTGGCACCGCCGGTTCCGCGCCCGCACCGTGGTCTACGGCCATCTGCACATCCCGCGGACCATGGTCCAGGACGGCGTGCGGTTCGAGGAGGTGTCCCTCGGCTACCCCTACGAGCAGGACCGGCACCCGGAGCGCCCGCGCCAGCTCATCCAGATCCTGCCGCCCGGCCCGGCGAGGACTCTCGGGCCGCCCCCCGTTGATGGTAGTGTGCACCCGTCACCGGGGCGGTAGCTCAGCCGGTCAGAGCAGCGGACTCATAATCCGCCGGTCGTGGGTTCGAGCCCCACCCGCCCCACTTGGACTTTTACCCTTCTGGATCTTTGGTCCCGTGGACCGATGTCGGTGGTCCGATGGACCGTCGATGTCATGGCTAGAGGACCAGCCGGACACATAGAGCGACTCCCCAGCGGATCCTGGCGCGTGAAGGTATACGCCGGGATCGATCCGCTGACGGGTCGTGAGATCCGGCTGCGCAGGACATGTAGGACCGAACGGGCGGCGCAGATCGAGCTCGGCAAGCTGCTCGCGATGGCCCAGGCCGGCGGCAGCCCGATTCGGCCGTCACCGTGGCCCAGCTGCTCGACCAGTACGTGACGACATCCGGGTGGGACGTGTCCACCCGGGTGAGCAACCTCGGGTACATCCGCCTTCACGGTACGAGGGGAGGCCCTTCCCAAGTTAAGGGGATGAAGCCGAGGTTGAGGGCGGTGGCGGCGGCGCGGACGCTGAGCCCGGTGCCGGCCTAGCCGGAGGCGGCCGATATGGCCATTTCCAGGTGGGATGCCGCCTCGGGGCCGGTCACTGAGGTGGGCGCGATTCCGGTTTCGGTCAGCAGTTGATCCAGCAGTACGCGGGTGCCGGTGCCGAACGGGCACCGGGCGATCTGCAGGGCGCGCAGGTCACCGGGATCGGTGATGTGGTCGGGGTTGCCCGCCGGCGTGAGCCAATGCGTTCAGCCGCCCCGGCCGGGGTGGGTCAGGAGGAGCGTCCTTGCCTCTTGGCTGATTGGCAGGTCGGTGAGGGGCCCGATGACGCACGCGTCCGGGTGGTGCCTATTGCCCCCGCCCATCAAGAACTCCAGCCATTCGTGCGCGATGACGGCGTCTATGCGTGTGGGAATGCTTGCAGCGTCCCATTCTGGCCAAGATCCCGGCCCGCTCCATGGTCTGGTCACTCCGGCGCCCACGGCAATCCCTTGGTCGCCCACATTGCCACCGGGGTCGGGCATGTTCGGGTCGTACCCACGCCCGTTATACTCCCCAATACCCTTGATCCCACGATATTTTTCCGGGATCCCAAGTTCCCTCATCCTGTTCTCTACGCTCGTCGATAGGTCAGGCGCCTTGAACCCGGAGCCCGCAGAGCCTGTTTTGCCGGTCATCGAGCCGCGGGGCGAGGATTGGGGAGCGGGTCTGAGTCCGGGAGCTGGCGAAGCGCTGCAGGCCTCGTCCAGCAGCGAAGCCTCATTCGTCCCGGCGCTCAAGGTCATGCCGACGGCTGCGTCGGCATAGTCGCCGCACCGTTCGTTTCCGAGGCAGAAGGTGTACCGCGCGATGGTTGCCGTGCCGCTGGGCTTGCCTCTGGCTCCGGACACGAATGTGTCGATGCCGTGGACAGCCAGCCCGCACCCGAGGCCGAGCGTCGCTAGACAGGCGGCACCACCCGTGAGGAACTCGAAGGCACCGCCTCCCATCTTCGCCAGCCGGCCGGCCCAGCGGGCCTTCTCGTAGGCCTCCGCCGCCCGCTCGCCCGCCCGCCCGGCCACGGCGGTCGCCTCCTGTGATTCCACCCAGAGACTGGTCGCCTGAAGTCGCAGTCCATCGATCTCTGCCCGATCTCCTTCGAGGTCAGCGCGCAACGACGCGTACTCCTCGAGCATCTGTCCTTTCCAGGCGAGGTTCTTCGCCGTTTCTTTGGCAGGCTTCCGGCTTTCGGTCCCGGTCGGATCGGCCAGGCTAAGTGGGTTGCAACGGCAGTACCGATAAACATTGGTCCCGTCGACCGAGCCAAGCGGGTCACAACTGACCCACCTCGTCAGCCATGGCGCAAAGAAGCGTCGGCCATGGCATGCCAGCCCGCTCTCCTCGTCGCGTTCCTTTCCGGTGAAGCGGTAGCGCTTGCGGGTGAAACTGCCGAAGCTGGTTTCGCCGTAGGGTGTGTATTCTTCGCGGTTGGCCAGGGTACCGGTGTCGTCGATGGTGGATGTGCAGCTGCCGAGGTGGTCGGCCAGGTGAATGGCCACGGCAGGGCCGCGGTCGTCCGGGTGGGCGAGACCGACACGGACCAGGGCGATCCGCTGCTGGTCGTCCGTTACATGCACCAGGTTGTTCTCGCCGGTAGCAGCGTTGGTCCACCTGTGGTGCTCGAAGGCGGCGTCGATGTAATGGTTGACCTCGACGTGGCCGCCCTGCTTGCGGACCAGCTTCTTCACCCGCTGCCCGGCCGCGTCGTACAGGTATTGCGCGTGCACGGAGGGTTCGGCGCCAGGGATCTGGGTGGCGAATGCCTGCATCTGGTCGGCGTGGTTCCATTCGAAGTGACGGCTCGCCGTTTCGGCGACCATGTTGCCGTTGGCGTCGTAGGCGTAGCGGTACGGGGTCGTGCCGATCGTGGTGTGCTGGAGCCGGTTGCTGCCTTCTTCGACGGTGAAGTCGCGGGTGAAGCCGCCGGTGCTGGAGTGCGCGAGTTGCAGCATGTTACCGGCAGCGTCATAGGTGTAGCGCTCTCGGTAGGCCTGAGCTTTCGTGATGTCGGTGCCGCGGGGCAGGTCGATCCACGGGTTCCCGCCGGGCGGGGCCTGGTGTTCGCGGCCGGTCGCGGTGAGCAGCCGGTAGGCCGGGTCGTAGGTGAAGTGCCGGTCCAGCGCGTCGCCGCTTACCAGCAGCGCGCCAACGGCCGAGTCGGCCGCGATGAAGGCGGCAGGGTTGCTGGGGACGCCGCTGCCGGGGGTCCGGTCGCGGATGGTGAGGATGTTGCCGACGAGGTCGTGGTCGTAGCCGTAGTCCTGCAGCACCTGGCCGTCGGGCCGGTAGACGGGGCCATCAGCCCCGTCTATGAGGGTAAAGGGCTCGCTGCGCAGCCGGGTGAGCCGGAACGTCTGCGGGTCGTAGGCGTAGCGGGTCATCACGCCGTTGCCGTAGGCGATCAGGGCGCGCTGGCCTTTGGCGTCGTAGGCGATCCGCTGGACGTAGAGAGTGTCGCCGAGGCGGACCCGTTCCAGCGCTCCGGCCCGGTTATAGGCCGGGCGGAGTTCGCGGCGCTGGCCTTCGACGTCGAGCGGGAGGGTGTGGCGGGTGACCCTGTTCAGTGCGTCAAACGCGGTGCTGGTGGCGTACTCGGTTCCGTCGAGCAGTTCCGTGTCGCGCTCGGCCTGAGTCTGCCCGGGTACCGGGGTCCAGTCGACGGTGAATGGGACGACGTTCCAGCCGTTGGCCGCGGCGGCGGTATAGGTGGCGAGAATCGGAGCATCCGCGATCACCCGCCGGGTGGTCTGCAGGGGGTTGCCTTTGAAGTCGACCGTGGTGGTGGTGACCAGCCCGGCCTCGTCGTATCGCAGGGCGGGGCGGCCGAGCAGGTTGTTTGACCGGGCGGCGTCCCGGGCTGCGGGGTCCTGGCCGGGGTCGCCACCGTCGCCGTACTCGACCCGCTGCCGCAACGTCACCGCACCGTTCGCGTTGTCGCGGGCCCAGACCCGGGAAGGCCGGTGCAGAACATCGAAGGCGGCGAGGGTGAGGGCGCCCTTGCTGTCGCGGGCCTCGAGGACGCGGCCGGCGGTGTCAGTGACGTTATCTCGGCGGCCGGCGTCGATGCTATCCATCCGCCACCGGCGTTTGAGCAGGTCGAACCGGTAGGTGAAGGCGAGGCGGTCCAAGGCGTCGGTGATCGCGACCACGTTGCCCTGGATGTCATAGACCATGCGGGTGATGATCTGGTCGGTCTTGGCGGGTCCGTTGCGGGCGGTCGCGGTCACGGTGCGGCCGAGCGCGTCGACCTCGATGCTGGCCGGGGTGTCCCAGTGATCCCGGTACGGTTCGCTCTGAACGGGGTGGGTGCGTCCGGCGTTGTCGTTGGCGTCGTAGGTAAACGTCTCCCAGGGCGTGGGGGCAAAGCTTTCGGGGCGGGCGATGTCGTGCGGGATGCCGAGAACGACGAGGGTGATACTGCCGTCAGGGTTGAGCGTGCGGATCAGCTGCCCGCGCGGGTCGTAGAACATCACCGCATTCTGGCCGAGCTGGGCGTTGGCGGGTGCGGCATAGTCGTAGCCGGTGGCGTAGAACGGCTCATACTTCTGCACGACCCGGCCCTTGTTGTCGTAGATCTGCCACCCGGAAACCACCACGTTGTCCGGGTCGGCGCCGGTGCGGGTGCGTCCGATGGTCTCGCCCACGGGCGCGGTCTGGTCGGCCGGGATTACCTGGCCGCCGAAATGCGGGTCGCCGAACAGGGTGTCCTCGGCCTGGGCGCGGGTCTGCAGCAGCCGGCCGAACCCATCGGAGAACTGCACTGACCGGATTGTCTCGTCCCGTTCTGTGGTGGGGACGTCAGTATCAGTGTCATGGTGGACCCGCCGGATAGTGGTCACGGAGACCGGGCCGCGGCCCTCGGTGAAGGCGAGCAGGTCGTAGGTGAGCGTAGTGCCGGGCGCATCCTGGTCGCCTTGGCCAGCGCCGTCCTTGCCTCGCACGTAGTGCCCGGCGACCAGGCCGAGCGGAGTGTAGGTGACGGCCGCGGTGTTGACGTTGGCGTCGGTGACCTGCCGCGGCTGCAGCACGCGCAGGTCATGGACGGCGGTGATGGCCAGTCCGACTGGATTGGTGACAGTGACGGGGAGCAGGTCGTGATCGGGGTCGTAATCGGTCCGGGTGAGGGCGTCGAACGGGTCGAGGGACTCCAGCGCGAGCCCGCGTGGGACGCGTGGCGGGTCTCCCAGCCGGGGCTGGGTGTCGTGGCGGTGGCGGGCCGCCGGGATCCAGTACCCGGCCACGGATCCGGGGACGTCAGTGCCGGTGTGGTGTACATATCCGGCCAGCGCCGGAAGCGACTGGCGGAACTCAGGCGGGTACTCCGCGGTCCAGCTCGGGCCGCCGGGGTCGAGGTAGGCGGGGCGGGGGCTGACGGCGCGCGGGTCGCCGGGAGCGAACAGGTCGTCCAGGAACGCGTCGGAGAAGGCCAGGATCTCGGTGCGAGTGGCCAGGCCGTGGTTGCCGAGCTGTCCGAGCGGCAGGCCGGTGAAGGCGTCGCCATCATAGAACGTGTGGGCCTGCCCGATCACCTGCAATGACACCCCGGCTGACCCGTTGCCGGAACCGGTGAGGACGGCGTCGCGCAGCCCGACCACCGAAGGCCGGCCGTCGTTGACCACCTCGTGCGCGCTGGTCCGGGCGACCCGGTCCACCAGGTAGATCCCGGGCTCATCACGCTGCGCGTACTCCGTCGTCCTGTGGGTGGCTAGGTAAGGCTCCACCGCGGCGCCAGGACCGACCGCGACGCGGGGGTCGCGGAGGCGGGGCACCGCGACGTCGATCTGCCCCAGCGGCAGGCCATAGGGGTCGTATCCGGCGGGGAAAGTGAACCGGCTCATCGGCTGCTCACCGCGTTCCCACTGGGTGGTACGGCTCCCGGCGGGGAACGGGAAGAAGATCGGCTGAGCAGTGCCGGACGGTTCCTCTGGCGTAGCCGGGGCTCCCGGCCAGCCGATCTCCGGTCGCACCCCGTACACCGACTCGGTGACGGTATAGGGGCGCTCGGCGCGGTCGGTGTCGTCCAGGGCGTACAGCTCGCTGCGCAGCACCTGGCCGCGCAGCGCCCGCAACGCGTCCCGGCGGGTAGCCCGGTCCAGGCCCGCCAGCAGCCCGGCCACTGGCGCGGGCCGCTCGAGCATGGGCGGGTCGCCCGGCCAGTACTCCCCGGTCAGGTCGAGCTCGGTCCAGTCTCCGGCCTCGGCGGCGGCGACCGGCCCGGGGTGGAACCAGGTGCGAGTCAGCGTGGGCGGGGAGTGGTGCTCAGCCGGGCCGTCCCCTGGATCCCCGGAGTCGGCGGAATCAGTGCCGAGATCCGTACCGTGATCGGCGGCGGGAGTAAAGGTTTCAGCATCCAGTTGCTCGACGCAGGCGAACCCGCGGAACTCCCGTTCCACCCCGTCCCAGTAGCCGTGGTGGTAGCGGTACTGGGTGACCAGCCGACCTCCGGAGTGGGCGTCGCGGACCTCGACCCGGGAGACCACGTGCACCGGGAACGGCAGCGTGGTCCGCCACCGGGTGACCGGGGTGGCCTGGTCGCGCAGGTACTCCGCGGTCGACGGCCGGTAGGTGACGGTGGTGGTGGCGCCGAGGTGGTTGTCCATCCCTGCTAGCAGGTGCGGCTTGACGCCGCCGGTGAGGTCGAGGAACCGCCATCCCGAGGCGCTGGTGCCGTCGGCGGGCCGGGTGTAGAGCAGGCCGGCCATGCCGGTGCCGTGCAGGTCGGCCAGCTGGATCGTGTCGGTGTCGGCCACGCCCGGGGTTCCGGACACGATCACCGGTTCCGCGGTGAAGGCGTTGCCGCTCTGGTTGCCCCACACCTGTACCCGGCCGTCGTCGACGTAGGCCAGGTCGGCGGCGCCGTCGCCGTCTAGATCGCCGAGCAGCACCCGGCGCGGGTCGTACCCGTCGGGCAGCCGCGGCGAGCGGTCCATGGTCACCGGTGACCCCCAGTGGCCGTGGCCGAGACTGGGCCAGTAGGTGACGTTGCCGCTGCGCAGCAGGACGAGGTCGTGCAGCCCGTCGCCGGTCATGTCGGCCAGCCGCACCCGGGGGTCGGCCAGGTCGACGCCGGGGCCGCTGCCGTTGCTCACCGCGGTGCGCTGCCAGGCGCGGCGCGGGTCGGGGTCGTTGAACCAGCACTCCAGCCGGGTGCCGGAATGCAGCACGTCGGTCAGCCCGTCGCCGTCCAGGTCGATCAGCTTAACGCTCGGGTCGGCCAGACTGACGCCGGGCGCCTGCGGGTAGGGCCGGAACGAGCGGCGGCTCCAGCCGCCCCCGAAGCTTATCGGGAAGTAGCCGGCGGCCGTCGCGCCGGACCGGTGTCCGGGCGCGGACACCATCAGGTCGGGCCGGCCGTCCCCGTCGGCGTCCAGGAACTGCACGCCCGGATCGGCCAGTGAGTACGGCGGCGCCTCGTCCATCAACCGGGGCAGCTCGAACCGGCCGCCTCCGGCGTTGCGCCAGTACCGCCGCGCCGCACCGAGCTCGACCAGGTCCGGTAGCCCGGCCCCGTCCAGGTCAACCAGCGCCAAAGTGGGGTCGCTGAGTGGCGCTGTCGGCAGGCCGGGCCCGGTCACCGGCTGGAACCGGCGCCCGGCCGGGTCGAAGCCGGAGTAGGCGAACGTCAGCGGCGGCAGCGGCTGTTCCGGCGGCTGCGCCTGGCCGTCGACGCCGACGGCGTCCACCCGGGTCAGCAGCGAGACGCCGTTGAAGGGGGCCTGCTCGTATCCGAGGCGGTACTCGCGCGCGACCCGGTTGATGCCGTCCGCCGCGTGCGTCGAGACCCGGATGGTGTGGCAGCGGCGCGTGGTGCGTATCTCGAATCCGGCCCGGTAGTCCGAGAACGGGTCCGGCCGCGGCTCGGGCTCGTACTCGAAGTCGACGGTGACCAGGAAGGATGGGTTGAGGCGGTCGCCGTAGTCGGCGTAGGAGATCCGGGCCAGCAACGGGTGATCCCAGGTATGGGCGCCCGTAGGGTCGGTGCCGCGGTCGGGCAGGTAGTCGTAGCGGGTCAGATTGCCCAGCGGGTCCTGGGTCTGGGTGATCCGCCAGCCGAATATGCGGTCCGGGTGGACCGGGTCGGCGAGCACCGCGGGATCGCGCCACGCGGCTCCGGCGTCAGCTGGCCGGGGAGTGCCGTACCGGGTGAGCAGCCCGTCCTTGCTGCGGACCTCCCAGAAGTTCCCGCTGTCGTCCCGGACGTGCTCGATCCGGGCGAACAGTCCCTCGGTCCGAGGCCGGTACCGGACCCGCCCGGGGTAGGTGCCGGCCACCGGCACCAGGTCCTCGGCCCCCGACAGCACGAACGTGTCGGCCCGCTCCCCGGCCGCGCCGGAGGCATCCACGTACCGGGGCAGGCCGCGGGAGGTCTTGCGCGAGATTCCGGGGACGCTGAGCTGCCAGCCCAGGCCGAAGGGACCGTTGCCGGTGCCAGTGCTGTAGGTCAGGGTCAGCTGCGGCTGCAGGCCATTGCGGCCCGGCGGCACCGCGATCGGCACCGAAAAGCTACCGGTCCCGGTGAACAGGTCCGGGGAGAACGTCTCCCCCAGCCCGCTGACCGCCCCGCCCCCTTTGGGCAGGGAGATCACGGAAGCCTCGGCTGTGGAATCTGTCCCTGCGCTCACGGTCTCGCTCCTTTCAGCCGCCAGGTCGCGTCGGCCAGTGGACCAGGCACGCCGTCTTCCGGTTCATCTCGGGCCGGCAGCCCGGATGTCGTCCCGCTCGGCTGCTTCGTTCGGCCCGTTCACGGCCATGGTTGCGTGGTACCGGCGACGCTCATCGCTAGTACCACGTCTTGCACGGTCCCCGATGTGAAAAGGGCGCGGACGGGTGGAGTGTCCTCGAACTGCAGCTCCCAGGTGCCGACCGGGTCGGTGCCGAGCAATGGCTGCCACGGCGCCCCACTGGGTCGCCGGGTGCCGACGATGCCCCCGCTGGTCTCGACCTGTCCAGCGTCCACCGTCTGGCCGGCTGTTGTGTGCTGGGTGGAGAGGATCGTCAGCTCGGACGTCGACGAACGCAATCCGACGGCGAAGAGGGTCAGCTGCGCCAGACTCAGGCCGTCGATGTTGGGCGGGAAGTCGCTGCGGCTAAGGCTCAAAGTGGCGCGCATTCGCTGGGCCGGGTTCTCTGCGGTGTCCGGATTGCTGAGGTCGTACCAGGTGTCGGGGAACTCTTCCCGCAGGCTGAGCAGGCGGTCGGCGGTGTAGCGGCGGTTGAGGGTGCGAATGACCCGCTGCCGGTGCTCTGGATCGGATAGGGCGGTGTAGTCGATGGTAAGTAGCACGTCGGAGATCGTGCGGTAGTCGATCGGGTTGGCGGGCCGGGGCAGTTCCAGTCGCCAGACCGTGTCCACGCCCATCCCCTCGAACGGCAGTAGCAGGCCGGTGTCGGGTTCTAGGTCGAAGAGTCCGGTGGCGTTTACCGGTGCGGTGACGGCGATCGACTCGGCCTCGCGGAGCAGGGTGCGGGTGCGGAATGGCTGCCCGGCGACGACTGTGCGGGACACCGCGGATGCCGACAGCGTCGCGGTCGATCCCGTGACCGGCGGGAACAGTCCGATCATCGAGAGCCGCACGCGTTTGACCTGCCTGAGGTAGTGGCCGGGGAAGCGGCGATCGAACAGCTCCTCGGGGGTGGCAAAGGTCAGCACGCCGGCGCTCTTGAACGCCTGGAGCTCGGCGGCGGCGATACGGGCGACCGACAGGGTTTCTGACAGGTGCAGGCGTCGCTGGTCGGTGGCGAATGCCTGCTGATCGAGGCGGGTGATATCGGCGAGCAACCGCTCGGCTCCGGTAAGGCCGCGCCGGTCGAGGCTGCCTGAGTCGCCCGACGACGGGTCGAGCGGCTGCCAGTAGTCTCCCTGGATGACGCCGACGCTGGGCTCTTGCCGTTCGAACGCGAGCTGCTCCTGGGCGAGCCGGGCCAGCGCGGTCGCCTGCCGGAGGAAGTAGGCGTAGACCTGGTTGAGGACACCGCTCATCCATGCGAACAGATCGGCGTTGGTGAACCTGGTCGCCAGGAACTCCGCGGTCGCGGCGGCGTGCTGGAGTTGGATGCCGGCGATTTCGCGCTCGGAGACAGCGATCTTTTCCTGGACGGCGGCCAGCGCGATCTGTTGCGTACCGATCAGGATGTCCTGCACGGCGAGGCTCTGCTGGAGCTGCCAGTTCTCTTGCTGTCGTTCCAGCCCGGCCTGGACCGACTCGATCTGCGCGTCCAGCGACGCGGCCTGGGACAGCCCGTTGAAGGCCGCGCCGAGCCCCGCCAGCGGGTTGTCGGCATCGGCGGACAGGGCGCTGAACAATCCGCCGGCGAGGGCGAGGTCCCGGGCGGCCTCCAGGTCGAACAATTGCTCGCGTTCATGGTCGTTCGCCCCTGCCGCAAGCAGCTTGCCGTAGTGGTCGGCCTCGATCGAGGCCCGGTCCTTCTGCAGGACCGCCTGCTTCACCGCGATACCGGCCGCGGCGACCTTGAGATCGGCTTGCACGGTCATCGCCTGTGCAACTTCGAGGTCGTGGGCGGCCTGGGCTGCGGCGTAGGCGCTGTCCTCGGCCTGCTTCACGGCGGACAGGAACGCCGCCTCGAGCTGACTTGCGGTCGTGACGAGGTTCTTCGCCCGCTCGATGAGCACCGGGTAGCGGTACTGGCTGGGCAGCACCGAGACATCCCCGGACGGGACGACCTCGGCGGCGATGTTGAGACCCCGATGGATCTTATCCAGGGCGGTCCGGGCGGCGGCTATCAGCGACCCGTGGACGGGGTTCGCCGGGAACGGCACGTCCGGGCCGGTCAGCGGTGCCGCGTCAGCGGTTCCGAGGAGGTCCAGCGCGGTCTCGTAGAGGACCCTGGCCTTCGCGTTCGCTTCCGCGGTGTCCCGGACGTATTCGCTGTCGGCGTAGGCGAGCAGGCAGCGAGCAATGCACAAGATCGTGAACCGGGTGTATGCGTCGGCGCGAGTCCGGGCCACCTCGTGCGGGTTGGTGCCCTCGGCCGGCCAGGTGGCGGTCCTGACAAACGACGTCGCGATGCCGTGCTCGGCGGTCAGGCCGGGGAAGATGCGCCGTTGCGCCGGCGGGAGCTGGTGGGCGTAGGCGTAGGCGTACCAGCCGAGGGCGGCGTCGAAGTCACCGGCGTCGGTCAGGGCGAGGCCGAGCGCGACGGGTACCAGCCAGCCGATCTCCCGGACCGGCTGTTCCGTGGCGGGGGTCCACGCCGACGCCAGGCCGGCCGCGAGATTACGCAGGTCGGTGTCGGTGTGATTCTCCTGCCGGAGCAGCGTGCCGCCGAGGGTGGCGGTCAGATGGTCGCGCAGCGGTTGGTCCAGCGCCTGCAGCACGCTGTCAAGGTTGGACGCGGCGAGGTCGCGCGCACGTTGCCGGGTGACCCGGGCGGTCCCGAGGTCAGCGAGGAACTTCGCGTATGACGTGCTGGTATGCAAGGTGACCCCGTCATCTCGGTAGATGCCGGGGAAGAGCTGGTTGTCCGGATCGGCGAATGACGTGAGCGCGGCATACCACCCGCGGTAGCTGCCCATCGACGCCCAGGAGCGGTCGAACACCGGCTCCTGGCCAGCGGCCAGGTCCCACTGCGGCCCGGTACCGGCGGGCAGCTGTCCCGACCGCAGCGCCTGCAGCGCCTCGATGAGGGTCTGGGCGGCCTGCTCGGCTCGGGTCGTCGGGTTGCCGGTGTCGGCGAGCAGGTCGATGCACAGCAGCCTGGTAAGCCGCTCGGCGGTATCGCGGACTGTCTCTCCGGTGGCCGCAGCAACGGTAAGCAGCGCGTCCCGGGCGACCGGGAGCACCTCCCGCTCCGCACTCCGGACCATTTCCTCGGTGTCGGAGGCGAGGCGGTCCAGTTGCGCGGCGCGGATGGTCAGTGTCCGCTGCCAGTCCTGGTGGACCGCGGGGTCGGCGCGCCACGGTGACGGGCCTGCCGCCGCGCCGGTGGGGCCGACGGGCGCTGGCGTGGGGTCGACTCGGAACTGCCGGGGCTGCAGCACGATGTCGGCAGCGCGTTCCTCCGCGCGCCAGGTGGCCAAGACCCGCCGCTTCTCGACCTGGATGAGGATGTCGCGCACATCTGTCCATTCCGCGGTGAGCAGCGGCGTGCCGGCCGCCAGCAGCGCGCGCAGCGCGGCAAGGCGGCGGAACGCGTCCATGACCAGCGACAGCGAAAGCAGGTCCGCGCCGACATCATCCCCGGCGGCGTCCTGCGCGGCCAGGGCCGCCAGATCGATGGTCCCGACATGAGCGGCGACCAGCTGGTCGAACGTAGCCAGGGTGCCTTGTCCAGCCGCGACCGCGCCGTCGATCGTCGTCTGCAGCGAGTCGAGGAACTGGCGGCGGCTACGCCACTGCAGCTGGACCGGGTCAGCCGGGTCGGTGGGAACAAGGTTCGCTTCCGTGACGTGGTCGGGGTCGATGACCGGCAGCGCGCCGGAACCGGTGTCGCGGTCCGCGCCGTCCTCCAGGCCCCATCGGGTACGCAGGTCGGCCTGCCGCCACGACCGGACGGCCGATCCTGCGGGCGCGCCGTCGAACGGGTCGGCCTGCTGCAGCGACCGGAACCCGAACAGGTCCTCCAGCTGCGCAGCGGTAACCTCACCCGGGCTGATCGTCAGGCTGTCGAGCAGGTCCGGCCGGGACCCGGTGAGCGGGATGCCCAGCCGCGCAGCCAGCGCGGCCCGCCGGTCGGCCGAAGCGACCCGGCTCTGCCGGAGCTCGTCGATCGAGGTCCCGAGGGCACGGACCAGGGCGTCGTACGCGAGCGTCCGCAGGTACTGCTCGGTTCCGTCCGCAAGTGGCACTGACACGTGCGTCCGGAGCACCTCGACGGCGATCCTGCGCTGATCCACGGCCGCGGTAGCGGCTGCATACAGCGAACGGTCGATGACCTTATCGAACGGCTGGCGGAAGCGCGCGACGAGATCGGCGATCGTCGGCCCGGCGCTTGCGCCGGAGGCCCGCACGTACTCCTTGGTGACCGCGCACAGCTCGCGGACATACACGGTCGGGCCGAACACGATCGCCGGGTCGGAGTCTCCGAAGGGCTCCTTGACGACAATGCCGCCTGTCTGCTTCGCGGAGCGTCCATGGGCGTCGGTCGCGGTGACCGTGAACGGGTAGTCACGGTACTCGGGGAGCGAGAAGGTCGCATGCCACCGCGACCAGTCCCCGGGCGGGTCGTTGCGGACCGACACATCTGTGGCGCCGTCAATCGACAGCATGACGCCGGTGATGCCGGACAACACCCCGGACGTGGTGCCGGAAAGCGCGTCGGCGAAGGGCAGGACCGGCGGGCTTACCGTGTCGTCGAAATGATCGATATTCAGTTCCGGCGGATGCGGTTCCAGGTGCACCGTCAACTTCGCGGTTCCCAAGATAGGTCCGCTGTGCGGGACCGGATTGCCTTCCTCATCGACGAGCACCCCGTGTGCCGTCGCGATCAGCACGACATCGGAATCATCCACGGTGGCGGGCGCCAGTACCCCGGATGCGGCGTAAACGTCCGGTGCCACCCGCAAGGCCGTCACAGGGTGATCACTGCCAGGCCCGAACACGACGTCGATCAGCTCCACGTCCGGCGCAGGGAACCTGCTCTCCCCCGGATTGTTGACGACTGCGGAGTGCAGGCGAACCGACACCGAACGGCCGACGGTCGTGCCCTCCGGCGGGTCCACGAACTGGAAAACGAGATGACTCATGGGACTCTCCACGTCGTAGCAGGTCCTGCAGTCCGCCGCCGGTCATGTCGGCGAAACGGATCCGCGGGTCGGTGAAGCCGGCCGGCGACGCGGAGCCGTTCTGGGCGGAAAGGCCACGCCCAGTCGGGTCCCGGTCGTTGCACGGCCAGGGTGGCATACCGGATCGCGGTTTGCACGTCCGCATTGTTTACCGAGATCCTGCTGTTATTTGCTTCCATAAAGAACGTCATCCGGACGAAGTGCAGTGGGTCTTTAAATGGCGGATCGCCGAACAGTTCAGGCTTCACCGATGGCGGCCTCAGTTCATTCTTAGCGATCTGTAGCTCCGGGAATCGGCGGGTCCGCCTCTGTCATGCTGTGAAACTGTTTGAGGACATCGAGTGGAACGAGGCTCCTGAAGCCCTCACGCGGCTCACTAGCCGGAATGATGTGCGGGCAACTTTTGGATTGCCTTGGCATTCTTGATCGGCCGAGTTGCGCAGATTAGCTTCACTTGAACTACCTCATTTCGAGCTATCCCCACTATTTCTATCGAGCGTCCTCTTTGTTCCGAGCCGCATGACCTGGTTTTGGTTGCAGGTAGCCGAGCACGTGATCGAAGGAGCGGTTCTCCATGGTCAGCACGACGATGTGCTCGATCCCGGCGAGCTGCCGGGTCGAACTCGCCCGGCGCCGGCCAGCCGGGCGGGCTGCGGAACGAACTGCCGGCGGGGCCGGAGTAGGGCACGACGATTGTGTCCTCGAAGATCCAGTTCGCCGGCTCGGCGAGCTCGGCATGCAGGTCCTCGACGACGCAGTTGTTGCCGTCCTCTGTGCCAGTCCGGTGTCGCGCTCGTGTTGCTGCGGGCGAGGACGAACACGTGGACGGCGGTGCGGGCGTTCTTGATGTAGTCGCGGGGGTGAAAGGTTAATCGACGCCCCGACGAGCGGGCGCATAAGAGTTTCACCGCGGTTGCGAGCTGGTACTCCCAGTTCATCGTCGCGGTGCCGGTCGCGACCAGGTTCTGCTCGCCGAGTTCGGCGAGCGCGCGGTCGAGCTCAGCTGCCCGCTCGGCGTCCGCGCCGAGGTGGCGGTACACGGCGATGGTCGGGCCGTAGTGCTGCTTGAAGTAGTCGCGGAACTCGGCACCGGTCGCGAACGGGATCGCGACGCTCTGCCGGCGGGTCTGCATGCGCTCGACCCGGTCGCCGAGCAAGGCGGCGACATGCCGTTCGTCGCCCCACAGCGGCGGGGGCTGCGCGCCGGGCGGCGGTGGCGGCGCGTACGGCTTCATCAGGACGAACATCTGCCCGATGAAGCCGTCCGGCGTCCAGTTAAGCAGGCCGATCGTGCCGCCGGGGCGGCAGACCCGCACGAGTTCGTCCGCGGCCTGCTGGTGGTGCGGCGCGAACATCACGCCAACGCAGGACATCACGACGTCGAAGGCCGCGTCGGCGAACGGCAGCGCTTCGGCGTCGGCCTCTCGCCAGGTGACCTCCACGCCACGTTCGGCGGCGGCGGCGCGCCCGGCCGCGAACAGTTCCGGTGTTAGGTCGCCCGCGACGACATCGGCGCCGGCATCCGCCGCGACGAGTGCCGCGTTGCCGGCACCGGCCGCGACGTCGAGGACGCGCATCCCCGGCCGGACGCCACAAGCGTCGACGAGCGCCGGTCCGAGGTCGGCGATGAGGTCGTGAGCCAGGGCCGGGTAGTCCCCCGATGCCCACATGGCGCGGTGCTTGGCCTTCACCGAGGCGTCGGCCGCTGCGTCGGCGTTGGTCGATCGGTCGATGGTCGTCATGGCATATCCCCTGTGAAGTCGGTACCACAGTAGGTCCGCGCGGAGGACCACCGAATCTCGGAAACCTCACGGATTAATCGGGTCCGCGGGCCGGGGCGTGAGTTGAGCGGCGAGCTGCGAGCGTGATCGGACGCCGAGCTTGACGTAGGCGCGGGAGAGGTGCACCTCGACGGTGTGCACCGCGATCGACAGGTGCCGCGCGATCTCCTTGTTGGTCAAGCCGTGCGCGGCGAGTTGCACGACGTCGTGCTCTGTCGGCGTGAGCGCTCCCGGTGGCCCGGGGATGCGTCCACCGACGCGTGCCAGTTCCTCCTGCGCACGCTGGGCCCAGCCCGCAGACCCGAGCTGCACGAACGCCGCCGCAGCACGTTCGAGCGACTCGCGGGCCGAGCCCCACTGCTTCAGGCGACGCTGCGCGCGACCGAGGCTCAGGTGGCAACGGGCCGAGTCGAACCCCAGGCCGAGGCCTGCGAGTTCTGTCGCCGCGCCGGCGAGGGCTGCCCCGGCCGCACGGTCGTACCGGCCCGCGGCGAGCCGCACGAGGGCATGGCAGCGCTGCGCGGTCACCAGCCCCCACGGGTGTGCCTGGTCCTGCGCCTGCCGGGTGAGCGTCTCGGTCACGGAGCGGGCGCGGTCGAGGTCGCCGAGCTCGGCGAGTGCTTCGACCAGCTCTGGGACGACCGGGAACACCCCGGGATCTGCAACGCCCTCACGCTCGGTGTGCTCGTGTACGGCGCCGAGATCGACGCTCGCCGCCGATGGCTCGCGCGCGAGCAGTGCCGCGGTTCCCCGTGCACGAAGCGCCTCAAGCCGGTCCCAGCCGTCGCCGTAGGCGTCCGCTCGGGTGATCGCCTGAGCGGCCCAGTGCTGTGTCTCGTCGACGTGGCCCCGTCCCATGGCCAGCAGTGCCCGGCACCGCTCGTACATCGGCAGATTCAACAGCTCGCGCTCCGAGGACTCGGCCCACTCGTCGAGCAGGCGGCCCGCAGCGTTCCAATCGCCGACGCGCAACTCCAGCTCACACAGGTGCAGGCGCTGGAGCGCGTACGACTCGGCCTCGCCGCGGTCGTCGGCCTGCTGCAGCAGTCGCGTGAGGACGAGGCGAGCCGCGCCGAGCTCGCCGCGCCACACGGCGCGCTGGGCCGCGACGCGCTCCGGGGAGGCGACGAGGTAGACCGACTCCGACGAGAGCGCAGCGACACGCGCGCACAGATCATCGACCGGGAGTCCGCGCAGCGCGGTCGCCCAGGACAGCGAGTAAAGCAGGTGCCGCTCGACAGCCGCGCCCACGCCGCGTGCGGTCGCCAGCGCCTCGCGCGCCCACTGCTCGGCCTCCGGGACACGCCGGACGGCGACGACCGCGCTAGCCGTCGTCTTCTTGGCCAGGGCCTGCGCCCGGACGCCCGCATCGACATGCTCCTCTGCGAGTGCGCGGTCCAGCCGCTGCTCGTACTCGGCGAGGTTCGTAATCCCGAACCCGTCGCTCAGCAGCAGCCAGGCCCGTGCCCGTGCCGTGCCCGCCGGCAGTCCGCCGATGGCGGGGCCGAGCAGGTCGGTCAGACGTTGCGTCTCGCCGGCGAGGTTCAAGTACGCCGCAACGGTGAGCAGCCGCTCGTGGCGTTCCGCGGCGTGCGCGGGTGTGAGGCGCAGCGCATGCTCGGCCAGGACGACCGCCTGCGGCCGCCCGCCCCGCGACGACGCCCGGGAGGCCGCCGCCGTCAGCCGGGCAGCGAGCCGGTCGTCGGGTCTGTCGGTGGCCAGCGCGAGGTGCAACGCACTCAGCTCCTCGTCGGCGACCGCACCCGCGATCGCGACGTGCACCGCGCGGCGCTCCTGCGGTCCCGACTGGTTCACCGCCGCGGCCGCCAGGAGGGGATGGGACGCCCGCACCCTGGATTCGTCCCGGACCAGCACGCCGTCGTCGAACCCGGCGTCGACGGTGGCCCGTCCTGCGACGGCCTCGAGCATTTCGCGAGTGAGGCCGCCGGTGAGGGCGACCGCAAGCAGCACCCGGCGCACGCCGGGGACCAGCGCGACCGCGCGCGCGCCCAACGCGTCCTCGACGCTGGCCGGCAGGATCATATCGGGGTTGTCGGCCGGCACGCCGCCGCGGCGGACAGAGCGGCCCAACTCCAGCGCGAAAAGCGCATTGCCCTGGCTCACGTCGACGATGCGCCGGAGCAGCACGCGGGGCGGAAACATCGCCAGTCGCGAGGCTAGCAACCGTCGAAGCGCATTGGCGTCAAGAGCTCCGACCTCGAGACGCTCGGGCGCCAGCACAAGCTCGAGCGGCGACGGCGACCCCGGCCGCCGGGCGAGGAGAAAGGCCACGGGCTCATAGCGCAGTCGGCGCGCGGCAAAGGTCAGCGCGGACACCGACAGCGGATCGAGCCACGGCAGGTCGTCGATAGCAACCACCAGCGGCTGGTCGGCGGCCAGCCTTCGCAGGACATTCAGGAACGCGAGGGCGATGGCGTGCGGGCCGGGAGCCGCGCCTCGCAGCGGCTCGGCGCGCAGCAGCGCCACCTCGAGCGCCGACCGCTGCGGCGCGGGCAGGTCGGCCAGGACCTCGGGCCCGACCGGGTCGCACAGATCGATCAGACCGGCGAAGGCCATCCCGGCCTCCGTCCCGGCCGGGCGGGCGGCCAGCACGAGCCGACCCGCGGCTCGGGCCATTTCCAGGCCGGCTTCCCACAGGGCCGTCTTCCCGATCCCCGCGGCGCCGGTCAACAGCACCGCTCCTACACGACGGTCGGCGGCCACCAAACCGCGCAGGGAAGTCAGCTCCGAATCGCGTCCGATGACTTCCGGCGTCGGCTCGACACGACCTTGCATACGTTTACCCTGGCACGCGGTGGCCGCGCGGTGTAGTGACCGGTCCCGCACGTCCCTGCGCAGATTTCCGGGCAGCACCAGATGGCGGCCGGGGGTGCATTCCCGACTGGGGACCGCGTCGAAGCAACTGCAGGGTGCAAGGGCACGTCCCGCAATCGGATCCCTTATGTCGGCAGCCGCGGCCAGCACACACGCCGCGCGGCCTGTTAGACGCCGTCTTTCACGCGACCGGACCAGGCGACTGCTCATGATCACGCGGGCTGCGAGCCATGGCGTTGCTCGTCGCTGAGAACACTGCGGGCAGCTGGCATCGCGAGTGCTAACGGATCTCTGGAACCTACGGAGGCCGTGACCACGACGGCAGACCCAACGCGGCTAAGGTGAAGTGAAGGCCATGCGGGCAGCGGGCCGCCGTTGCCGAGAACAGACGCGTCGACGATGACGAGGCCTCGCGTACGTGCATGCGGTGCCCAGAGTGACATTACGCACAGTAGCAGGATGACCGGGCGCAGGGCCTCGGGCGTGGACCGGTTCGTGGACCGGGTCACCTGATAATCCCAGCGCCGCGAGTGCCGTCAATGCAATGGCCCGTGCTATCAGTGCAGCTAGTGCGCATGGTGCACGTGGCCGTACTTCTCATAATCCGCCGGTCGTGGGTTCGAGCCCCACCCGCCCCACCAGCCGTTTTACCCTTCTGGATCATAGCTCCGTGGACCGGATCGTATACCGATGTCGGCGGGGTATGTATCGGACCGCCGGGCGCATCCGTTCACATAGAGCAACGCTTGGGGAGCACGGTGATGCTTTCGCAGCCGCCCGGGGGACAGATCCTCGCTGCTTCTGGCGTTAATCGGGCTGTTCGCGTTCCTCAGCAAAGAACCAGACAAATACCAGCCGGGTCAGGGGGAATGCCAAAAACCAAATTATCTCAGCGGCATATGGGGTGAACACGGCGATCGGCAGCGTCAGTACGAAGAGCACTGGTACGGACAGGCCCTGGGCGCGTAGGGCTCTTGCCCGCGCATGCCCAACGGTCGGCCTCAACAGCCTTCCCCTGCCGGATGCGTACCACCAGTAGGCCGCGGAGGCGAGCGACGTCAAGAGCACCGAGATCGCATAGAAAACCGCCGCCGCAGGCGACCTGATGTGCTCTCCTACAACAGCGGTGGGAAACGGCAGGAACGCCACGAACATTAGCAGCAGCAGGTTGAGCCATACCAGCACGTCGTCTCCGCGGCCGATGAGCCGGAACGTCAGCCGATGTGTCACCCAGAACCTGGCGATCACGACGAAGCTCAGTAGATAGGCGATGTAACGGGGCCAAAGCCCCAGCAGTGTCTTCGGCAGCCTGGCGTCGCTCGTGGTGGCAGGCACTGCGATCTCAAGAACCAGCAGGGTGAGGGCGATGGCGAACACGCCATCGGAGAGCGCCAGGATCCGGCCGATGCCCTCCTCCGCAGCTTCGTCGTCCTCATGGCGCGGCACCCGCCATAGCCGACCCGGCAGCTTCCTCACCCGATCGCACCCACGGTCCGGACTATCGTTCACGGAGTCCATAGCCTGTATCCCCAGCGCTGGCACCCCGCTCGGGTGGGAGCGCCCGCTGGGCCATCTGGAGGATGAACGACTCGGGTGGCTGCCAGACGCTGCGGTCCTCAAATGAAAAGGCGTAGGTCAGGGCTCCGTCACGGACACAATTAAGCAGGCCCGGTGCTGCGAGTTCGTGCGCCGACCACTGGTAAAGCTGCTGCAACCTCGGGGCGATCACCCCGAAATCCACAAGGCGCCCGAATCCAAGTTCGTTCCTCAGGAGAAAGCGCACGCTATCGCGCAGGGGATACTCGCCGGGGACCACGCGAGACAGCTGCAAGAAGATCCCGGCCATCCCTAGCCTCGGGTCACCGAGGAAACGGGCGAGCGGGCGAAGCCATCCAAGCGACATCCGCGGGGCGGCGACGAGGGCGTGAGTGTAGAGCACCCTGCATAGCACGACGTTCATGAAGAAGCGCTCGGCCTCGTTCTCCGCCTCCGCCAGGTCGCGGTGCTCGAGGTAGGCGGCGACCACGCTCCCGTTGTGCGCCCGGTACCAGGCCCGGGCAACCGGATAATCGACGAAGGACATCCAGTAGTCAACGGTGCGCGACGAGGCCGGACCGGGAAGGCCCCCGCTCAGCCCCACCGCCTCGCAGCCCTCCCGAAGGACACGCTCGTTCACCGCGCGCCACCATGGACTACCGGGACGGTCACTGAACGGTGGGTGCAGCACACCCCGCCGGAGCTGCCAGCGCATGAATGACATCGCTGCCCGGCGATACGGCATATACCGAGGGGCCTTGCCGAACGGGCCGTAATAGCAGCGCTGCATCAGTGCCATCCGGCCTGCTGGGTCGTCGCGGACCGAGGCGACCTGCTGCTCAGCCCAGGCGGCGGCCGCAATCCCCGATCTCACGGCATCATGATCGCGCTCAGCACCAGGGAGTGCCACGGCGTCTCGATTTCAGCCGACGTTGACACACCGCCGCCGTAGCCTGACTTCGAGATCGGGAAGAACAAGTCAGGATCAGCTGACCAGCATGCGGCCAGTCACGCGCAGCTGTGAGACTCATGCGGTTTCTCCAAAAGTGGTGCATTATCAGGCCGGGAAGCAAGAACGGGGCACTGCGGTGCCGCCCTCCCCCGTTAGGGCAGCGCCGCAGTGCTGGCTAGCCGCGCAGGAAGGCGAGCAGGTCAGCGTTGAAGGTGTCCTTGTAGGCCATGGTGTTAGCCAGGCCGTGCGGGGCGCCCGGGTAGACCTTCAGGATCGCGTCCTTGACGAGCTGGGCCGATAGCCACCCGGAGTCGTCGAGGGGGACGATCTGGTCGTCGTCACCGTGGACGATGAGAGTCGGCACGTCGATCTTCTTCAGGTCCTCGGTCAGGTCGGTCTCGGAGAACGCCTTGACGCAGTCGTAGGCGCCCTTGAGCCCGACCTGGATGCTCAGCGCCCAGAACCAGTCTCGCAGTCCCCTGGAGATATCCGCCCCGGGTCGGTTAGCCCCGTAGAACGGCATCGACAGGTCCTGGTAGAACTGCGACCGGTCCGTGAGGAGCCCGTTGCGGATGGCGTCGAAGGTCTCGATCGGCAGCCCGCCGGGATTGGCGCCGGTCTTGAGCATCAGCGGCGGGACGGCGGCCACCAGGACGACCTTGGCGACGCGGGACGTGCCGTGACGTCCGATGTACCTGGTGACCTCTCCGCCGCCGGTCGAGTGTCCGACCAGGACGGCGTCGCGCAGGTCGAGAGCCTCAATGAGGTCCGCTAGGTCGTCGGCGTAGTGGTCCATGTCGTTGCCGTCCCACGGCTGGGACGAGCGTCCGTGGCCGCGCCGGTCGTGGGCGATCGCGCGGTAGCCGTGCGAGGCCACGAAGTTGGCCTGGTCGTCCCATGCGTCGGCGTTCAGCGGCCAGCCGTGGCTGAAGACCACCGGCTGCCCGGTGCCCCAGTCTTTGTAGAAGATCTCCGTGCCGTCGCGAGTGCTAACAGTTGCCATGGTTTCTCCTTAGCTATGCCGGGATGACGTACGGGAAGGCGTTGCTGCGCTGCTCGCTGGCTACTGACGGCTTGAGTCCGGAGGGCACGGCGGTGCCGGTGACGAGAGACAACATGACCTCGGGCGCGTTGTCGGCCAGCGTCCGCCCGTTGCGGGCCGCGAAGCCGAACGATGCGGGGGTGCCGACCACGTAGGGCAGGACGTCGGGGAAGATTTCGCGTGCCACGGTCCGGCCGTAGCCGCGAGGGTCGCCGGAGGTCCCTGCGGCCTCGACAACGGCGGCGATGTGATCCGCGATGTGCGCCCCGTCGGCCGCGAAGTCCTGTGACGGGTGCCGGGTGTTGGCCGGGTTGGTGAAGTCGGTGTCGCCGGGCCAGAAGATCGGCCACATCATCGGGTACCCGCCGCGGTTGACCTGCCGCCAGCCGCCGCCGTCGGTGGCGAGCTTGGTGGCGCACCATACTCCCATCCGTACGCCGGGCCGCAGCCGCGGGTCCGTGTGCGGGACCTCGAGCACGATCGACTCCACCGTCGTGCCGGCGAAGCTGTTCCGTGCGGTCACCGGCTGCCACTTGGACAGGTCGGGCGCTGTCTCCTTTGCCACCGCTTCGTTCACGATGGCCAGCAGCGACAGGTCGATGTAGAAGGAGTCGGCGGCCCGTCCTGCCCAGAGCCGCACGCCGCCCCCGGTGGCCGGCTGGCCGGTCCGGCCCTCGAGCACCAAGCTCCCAGTCGCCGAGTCTTCCCTCGCGTCGGGACCGGTCAGCACGTTCAGCCGCAGCGCCTGCCGCCCGGCCGGGTCGGGCTCGCCGAATGAGACCCGGTAGGTCAGGTCCTCGTAGCCGGCGCCGTCGAAGTGAACCTTGCACTCGTAGCGGGCCTCCGGGTGGAAGCCCGGCTGGGCGTAGACGCCGGTGATATTGGAGTTGACGTCCATGACGAACACCGTGGTGCTCTCACCGGGGAACACATAGAGGTCGTCGATGAACAGCTGGCCGTTCTTTGCGGCCAGCGGCGTGTCGAGGTGATGAGACATGAGACTCGCCCTTCAGGTGATTCGGTCTTCCGCCGCGCGGTCAGTCGGCCGGCAGCGTTCTGTTGCGTGGAAGCAGCATCCGGCCGGGGAAGGTCTCAAGGCATCAGGGTTAACCCTCGGGAGAGGCGCCGCGGAACCCTCGATGTCACAGTCAGGCAGGATGATCACATGCAAGAGGGATCGTCCGTCTTCGGGTTGTTTGGCCGCGAGGACGCTCTGCGGATAGCGAACGACGTCCTGGTCAGCGGCGGAAGTGCGGTGGCAACAGGCGATCCCGGTGTTGGCAAGAGCAGCCTGGTGCGGGTCGCAGCCCAACTGGCCAAGGCCCGGGGCCGTAGGGTGCTTTCCATCACTCCGACTCAGTTCGATCAGGAATTGCCGTTCGCGGGTCTTGCCGAACTGGTCGGCCAGCTTCCCGGCGGAGTTGACAGCTGCCTTCCAGGTCCGCAGCGCCGCGCCCTGGCAGTGGCGTTGCAGCGAGCCGAACCCGGCGAGCGCGAGGTCGATGCCTTGGCAGTACCCCTGGCGGTCCGCGGATTGCTCACGCAGCTTTGCGAGTCTGGGCCAGTCGCGCTTTTCATCGACGATCTGCAATGGCTGGACCGGGCGAGCATCGGTACTCTCGGCTTCGCGCTGCGCCGCATTTCCGTCGAAACACACCGGTTGAGCGTCCTGGTCGCGACACGACCGGTTCCCGGAGCCGGCACCGACCTGACCCGATGGTTGCCCGAGCCCCGGCATGAGTTCTTGCTGGAACCCCTGGAAGAATCGGCGATAGGCCAGCTTCTCCGCAAGCGCCTGGGTCCGCGCTGGACTCCGCCGATGAGTGCCGGGGTGGCCGCGGCGAGTGGCGGTAACCCGTTGCTGGCCATTGAGATAGCGCGAGTGCTAGAAGCCGGCGTGCGCATCCCGCGGGGGAGCATCCGGCATGGGCACGATACGGTATTTCCCCTGCCTCCGAGCCTGGCCGAACTTCTCCGTGAGCGGATCGCGCGGCTGCCGCAGGACTCCGGCGAGGTCCTGTTGCTGGTATCCGCAGCGGGGCGGCTCACCGTCGCGCAGTTGCGGGGAATCGTCGAGGAGAACCGGCTCTGGCGGGCCCTTGAAGCCGCCGTGGACGCGGACGTGGTCATCGTTGGCGTCGGGTCCGTGATCGCATTCACTCACCCGCTGCTGGCTTCGGCCATCTACGACGCCGCCGCACCGGCTGAACGGCGCCGCGCGCACCATGTTCTCGCGGATGGTCTCGATGACCCGGTCGAGCGTGCCCGCCATCGCTCGCGATCGATCACAGCCCCCGACGAAATGGTAGCGGGCGAGCTGGAACGTGCCGCCGAAATCTCCCGGGGGCGCGGGGCGCCGCAACTGGCTGGCGACCTGACAGAGGCGGCGGCCCTGGCCACCCCGTCCGAGCCGGACACCGCCGCCAGCTTGCGGCGCTGGCTCCGCGCGGTGGATGCCTACAAGGACGCTGGCGACCAGGTGGCGGCCCACGCGGCGCTGGACAAGGCCTCTGTGCTGGCCGCCGTCCCAGAGCAGCGAGCGCAGGTGCTAGTGCGGCGGTTCAGGCTGGCGGACCAGCATATGGGAGTGCGCGCCCTCGCCGAGCAGGCGCTTCGGCTGGCACCTCAGGGCACCGAGGTCCGCGCCAACATCTTGTACGACCTTTGCGACGCTCACCGCATGGAATGCAACGAGGATGCCATCCGGCTAGGCCGGATGGCAGTCGAAGAAGCAGCCGCGGTGAAGTGTTTGGACGTCCAGCTCTTGGCGCTGAACGAACTCCTGGCTAGCGAACGGCAATGGGCGAAAGGCCAGCCCGAGCAGACGATGCGCGACATCAGACGGCTATTCGACAGCTCTGCGCCAGACCTGCCCACGGTCCTGATGGCATGGACTAAGGGCTTCTTCGCGACCTGGAACGACGAGACGGCCGAGGAGTATGTGCGGGACGCCATCAAGTCGGCCGTCGATGCGGGCCGGTACGGCGACCTGACTGAGCTGTACACCTGTCTCGTTCTTGTCCTCATCCGCAAATCCAGGGTGCGTGACGCCCAGGCCGCTCTCGATGAGGCAGACCGTTCAGGTGCGTGGACGACCTCTAGCTTCCAGGAGGACATCACACGTGTCCTGGTCAGCGAATACGCAGGCAACCTGGACGTGGCGCGTGCGGTGGCCCGGCCCGCGGTAGCACGGTCGCGGATCGGCGGGTCCACCTACTGGCTCAGCGCTTTCCTGATGCAACTGGGACTCGTGGAGGTCTCGGCCCGGAACTGGCACGCGGCACTTGAGGCTCTGCGCGAGGTCGCGGAGATCTTCGTGCGTACCAAGATGGTCGACTTCGAACAGATGCTCTGGGGCGTCGACTACGCCGACGCTGCCCTGCAGATCGGCGCGGAGCACGACGTCGAGGCGGCCATCTCCTTCCTGCGGCGCCAGGCTGCCTCCGGCAGGCCGGAGGCAGCCGTCGCCGCGGACCGTTGCCAAGCGCTGCTGAGTGCTGCGCGCGGAAATGCAGACGAGGCCCTCAGCGTTCTTCGCGAAGTCGTCGATCAACCTGGATCTGAGTGCCCGTTCGAGGCGGCCCGTTCCAGGCTGGCCCTGGGACAGGTCTACCGCCGCGCTGGATACAAACGCCTGGCCAGCGACACACTGAACGCGGCGGCCGGCGCATTTGAGGATCTAGGCATACCACGATGGGCGGAACGAGCCCGCGATGAAGCCGACCGCGTGGGACTGCAGCCCAGCACGAGCACGCTCACGGAGACGGAACGCCGAGTCGCCGAGCTTGTCGGATCAGGACACTCAAATCAAGAGACCGCCGCTGAACTGTTCATGTCCGTCAAGACCGTCGAAGCCAACCTGACCCGGATATATCGCAAACTCTCTGTCCGGTCCAGGACCGAGCTCGCAAACCGCTTGACCAATCCCGGCTTCGCACCCCGGCCCGAATAAGACCGTATGCGTGTCCATTCACGGGGTACCGGGAATTGGAGTCAGCTGATGGCGGGCAGTGGCGGTAGCCAGGGCCTGCCCTTAAGCGCGTCGCGGATGGCGTCGAGTGCGGTGATGCCGTGAGCGGCGGCTGAGTCCAGGAAGCTGCGGAGCCGGCACCAGCGGGCGAGGGTAGGCAGGGAATGCCAGTAGCCGGAGACGGCCTGGTGGCGCTTGGCGGCCTTGGCTCCGCGCTCGGCGACGTTGGTCGTCCAGTCCACGGCGAAGTCGCGGGTGAACAGGAAGACCTGCTCCTTGTAGTCACGCAGCCAGCAGCCCAGCGCGTACCCGGGGTGGTTCCCGGTGTCCCAGTCCCGGAGCCGGTTGTGGATGATCCCGGACCGGACGGCGGTGTCATAGCGTTCGCGCAGGTCATCGAGGACCCGGGGGGCCAGGGCGGTGCTGCCGCGAGCGCGGGCGTCCTCCACGGCCCGGTGCGCCTGGCCCAGGATGGCGATGATGTCCCCGGCCCAGTTCTGCACGCCGCCGGGACCGAGTTTCTGCACGGCCCTGCAGCGGCGGATGACGTGCTGGCAGCACTGCTGGATGCCCGCGATCCGGGACAGGAGGTGCTGGTAGCCGGTGTAGCCGTCGGTCATCAGGTGCCC
>Ga0335081_10000335_pt1 | contig 86924 bp, 84 predicted proteins | sample Lox_Sample_35_FD_206713 | JGI IMG/M metagenome (GOLD analysis project Ga0335081, IMG submission 206713) | Soil microbial communities from Loxahatchee National Wildlife Refuge, Florida, United States - Lox_Sample_3.5 | ecosystem: Environmental > Terrestrial > Soil > Wetlands | place: USA... | reverse complement strand
CGTGAGCGTCAATCTCGTGAGCGGCGATCTCCTCTCGGCGTATGTCAATTATCTGCAGGGCCCGGAGCAGACGAACGACAATCACGACAAGCGTATCCTGCTGGACCTGGTAGCCACGATCAAGCCGATAAAGCCTTTGTCCATTATCCTGAACTACGACAACGGCCAGCAGGATCAATCTGCCGGCCTCGGAACGCAGAAGTTGTCCGGCATCTCGGGCATCGTAAAGTATGATATCAACGATACCTACAGCATCTCGGCCCGTGGCGAGTCCTTGAATGACAGTGACGGTTATGGTACCGGCACGCCGCGGGAGCTGGCCGAATTCACGCTGACTCCGGAGATGCGTCTGACCGGGGGTCTCATTCTGCGGGCTGAGTATCGTCATGATACGTCGAACGTTATGTCGTTTGACAACAACACAAAGACATCACAGAATACGTTCGCGCTCGCCGCGATGTACCGGTGGTAGGGATTTTCTCACATTCGACATTATAAATGCTTAATACATGGTGCTTGATGCATCCGGTACCATGAGCTAAGGAGAAGACTATGGCTAACGAACAACAACCCATAACGAGAGGAACACTCGGATTGACAGGCCTTACGATGAACGCAATGGCGCTGATCGCTCCCGGGGCGTTCCTGTGGCTGACTTTTCAAATGCAATCGCTTTACGGCGCACCGATGGCCGGGATATCCATGTGGGCAGGTATTTTCTTCGCCCTGCTCCTGTGCTTCGCCACGGCCATCAGCTACGCGGAACTGGCAAAGCTCTATCCGGGTCCCGGTTCGTCATATCTGTATGCTGAGCAGGCGTACCTTTCAAAGACGCACGCATACAAGTTCGCCCGGATCGCCAAGTTTATCACCGGCTGGGCGAGCCACCTTTACTATTGGGTGTATCCCGGTGTGATGGTCGGCGTGACGGCAATCCTGGGCGGCTATCTGGTGAGCATTTTTTTCCCGGACACCTTCAGCGGCACCTATAACAGCCCGCTGTTCATGTTCCTCTTCTGCGCCGTGTTTGCTCTCGGCGTGGCTTACATCGCCTATCGGGGTGTGACCGGAACCACGGCTGTCAACATCGTGATCAATATTGTCCAGATCTCGGCGCTCCTCATTTTTGCCGTGATCGCGATCGGCTATCGGATCCAGCATCCGCAGGGCTCGACCGGGCTCCATTTATCCAACGGCGTGGCGGTGAACTATCAGGTCGCACAGGTGGTCCAGAAGGACGACAAGGGCAATCCTGTGCCGGTGATGGACGCAAACGGTAAGCCGACCATGGACAAAGACAATAAACCGGTCTACCAGATGGTTGATGCGCAGGACAAAGACGGCAATCCCGTGCCGGCTGACAAGGACGGCAGGGCAGTGACCGACTTGAAGCTCGCCGCACCGTTCACCGTGGACTACACCGAAGGAGCGATCACCAAGGACGACAAGGGGAACCCGGTATTCAACTATCACAAGAACGCAAAATCCGTCATCGGTCTGCACGGGTTCAACTTCATCTTTATTCAGGCGGCGATTGCAATCCTGATCCTGGTCGGCTTCGAATCCATCACCTCGATGGCGCATGAGGCGAAGAACCCGAAAAAGGATGTTCCTCGGGCTGTGCTTCTGTCGCTTGCGATCCAGGGCGCGGTTTGCTACCTGATCGAGTATTTTGCTGCGAACTATATGCTGCATAACGGCTACACGATGTCGATGGCAGGCGCTTCCGGCGCGCCGCTCGGCGATATGATGGTCCTTGCTGGAACCTGGCTCTTTGGAAGCTACGCTGCAGGCAAAACGTTCATGCTAATACAAGCCTTCACGGTGTTCCTGGCACTGATCGGCACCACGCTCTCGTGCCTTTCAACCGGCGCCCGTGTCACCTACGCCATGGGCCGGGACGAGGAAGTGCCTACACACTTCGGCATGCTGCACGGCAAGCACGCGTCGCCCCATCGCGCGATCTGGATCCTGGCCGCACTTTCGGTGATCATCGGGATCTTCACGGTGACCGTGTATCTTGGCGGCACCACGCCGGCAGCGCTCGACAAGCACAATGTCTGGTACAGTTTCGGCATCTTTGAGCCGGCTACCTATGCGACGCTGCCCAACACGCTGCTCATCGTGACGCTGGTCAGCAACTTCGGCACATTCCTTTTGTACATGATCACCTGCTGGATTGCGATGGTGGCCTTCAAGGAGCACCACAGCTTTAACGGGCTGAAGCACCTGGTGATTCCCGTCCTCGGGTTGTTGGCGAACCTGGTGATCATGCTTTTCTACCTGGTTGGGCCGTTTACGATAACGGGCATGAGCTGGAAGGAGCCATACATCGCTCTTGGCATCTGCGCAGTATGGGGCATCTACGGGGCGGTCTACTTCGTCAGATCCAGCAAGGCCAAAGGCAGGGAAATCTTGCTCACGAGCAAACCGGAGCCATCGCACTCCGAACCGCAATATCTCAACTAAAGCGAGCCAGGACGGTCATCCGCGCGGATGACCGTCCTCTTTTCCAACCGAAGACTTTCAATTTCTCAATGAAAATGTTAAAGTGAATTTATGGAATTGACCTATGCTGAACTTTCATCACCCGGTCCGGCCCGCGAGAACAACGAGGATTACGTCGGCTTCTGGCAGCCGGAGACCCTTGAGGAGAAGCGCGGACGCGGAGCAGTCGCGGTCCTGGCTGACGGTGTGGGTGGAATGCAGCGCGGTGAAGTGGCAAGCCGCCTTGCCGTGGAGACGGCCCTGAAGACCTTCCAGGAGGCCCCGGGAGAGCAGGCCGCGCAGCATCTCATCACGCAGATGTTTAACGCGGCCAATGTCGCGGTCTACGACAAGGGCCTGGAGAATCAGGGCAAGGCACGCATGGCCACGACCCTGGCTGTTGTCGTGCTGCGCAATAACGAGATCACGGTGGGTAACGTGGGGGACTCGCGTGTCTATCTCGTGCGAAAGGCCACGATCAAGCAACTGTCCACGGACCATACGTATATCGGCATGCAGCAAAAGTTCGGACTGATCTCCGAGCACGAAGCCAAAACCAGCGAGAACCGCTCGATCCTGACACGAAGCGTAGGGAATGAGCCTGTGATCCGCGTTGATGTGGAGAACACCCTGGTGTTCAAAGGAGACAAGGTCGTGCTGTGCTCTGACGGGCTCTATGCGTACGTCGCGGACAGCGAGATCGCCGATATCGTATCCCGTCTTTCCCCGGCACAGGCCTGCCGCCAGCTCGTGGCTTTGGCAGAACAGCGCGGCACGGAAGACAATCTCTCAGTGCAGGTCCTTCAGATCAACGAGGTCGAAAAAGTCGCATTATATCGCGGCGTAGCCATGTACCAGGAAACGGCAGACCCCACGACCAAATATGCGCTCCGTCCTGGACAAATCCTCGACAATCGTTTCCAGATCCTCGAAACCATCTCCCGGAGCGGCATGGCCACCATTTTCAAGGCAACGGATCTGAATACCAAGATGACCGTGGCGATCAAGGTCCCACTCATACAGTATGAGAGCGATCCCGGATTTTACTCCCGGTTCCAGCGTGAAGAGGAGATCGGTAGCCGCCTGGACCATCCCTATATTCTGAAATTTTACCCCGTGCCCGAGGAGCTTCGTACTCGGCCGTACATCGTCACCGAGTATCTCCGAGGATATACGCTCTCGCACCTCTTGACCAGCGTCCGGCCAATGCCGGAAAAAGACGCGATCAAGCTGGCCAGCCACATATGCGAAGCTCTCGCGTACATGCACGAACAGGGCGTGGTCCATCGGGACTTAAAGCCCCAGAACGTCATGCTTTGCAACGACGGCACGATCCGGATCATGGACTTCGGTATTGCCAAGGCAGAAGGCAGGCGGATGACCTTTGCTGGTTTTACGCCGGCGGTGGGCACGCCGGATTATATGGCCCCCGAACAGGTCAAGGGCAAGCGCGGTGACGAACGGACAGACATCTACAGCCTCGGTGCCATGCTCTATGAAATGGTTGTGGGTGTGACTCCGTTTCAGTGCGAGAATGAGAACCCACTCGTGATCATGAACGCCCGCGTAGACGGCGACCCTGAGGCGCCACGGAAACGCAATCCAAAGGTCTCACCGCAGGTCGAGGAAATCATTCTCCATGCCATGGAGCGTGACCCCAAAAAACGTTATCAATCAGCTGCGGCAATGAAAGCGGAGCTGGATGATCCGGCTTCTGTGCAACTAACGGGCAGATGCGACCGGCTCCGGGAACCGACGCCTTGGAAGCGCGGCTGGAAAAAAACAATCTGGATTGCACTGGCGATATTGGTTCCACTCGCCATTCTCATCCTGTTAATCCTGCTTATCATGCACCGCGGTCCCGCGCACTAAGGATTCTCCCTGCAAAGATATGATGCAAATCCACAGATTACCGCAGAACACGATTGCAAGCGCGAGGCTGTCCCCCGAGTGCTGGGACTGCGATAATGTCATCAGAAAAGTCCTGAGAAAGCATCCTTTTCACCATGCACATTTATTAATCATACGCCTATAAATTCATCTACATAAAATAAGCAGATGTTCTGCAGCATCTCAGGCATTCAAGTTTGAGCAATGAAATTAGATATTTTATAGAATCATAATTTCCGTCGAGCGTGGCACTTGCCTTGCATTAAATCGTAAAGATCAGGGAGGGATGAAAATGACGTCTGTAGCGTGGCTCATATTCATCGCCGCTGCAGTTCTTGAAGTCAGCGGTGACGCGGTGGTCCGCAAAGGGCTTCGTGGGAGCGGCCTTATCATCATTATGATCGGTTTCGTCATGTTGGGCTGTTATGGTGTGGTAGTCAATATGGTGAAATGGGATTTTTCGAAATTGCTCGGAGTGTACGTCGCGATCTTTGCGCTTATCAGCGTATTGTTCGGGCGCTTCGTGTTCAAGGAAGACATCCCGGCAGCCACGTGGATAGGGTTGTTGGTTATTATCGGCGGCGGAATGATCATTCAGTTCGGGGATATGGTATAAAGTGAAGGATAAATTATGAACGGTTCTATAATTACTGTCATTTGGACGATGATCTGCGCTTTTCTCGTTATTTTCATGCAAACAGGCTTTGCCATGACGGAGACCGGTTTTACGAGAGCGAAGAATGCCGGCCATACCATGGCAATGAACATGATGGTATTCGTCATTGGTGTAACCGGATACTGGATTTGTGGTTATGCGCTTCAGACGGGCACAAAAGGATTATTTTTTTCTGGGGCGGCTTCTGATGCATCGATGGTCCTGCTCTTCCTGTCCCAGGTGGTTTATATGAACATCGCGGCCACCATCCCGACCGGCGCAATGGCCGAGCGCTGGACGTTCAAGTCCTTCGTCGTTTATGGTTTTTTCATAGCCATGTTCGTATACCCTCTATACGCAAGCTGGGTTTGGGGCGGAGGATGGCTGTCGCAGCTCGGCAGAAATTTTGGTTTGGGCCATGGGGTCCTCGATTATGCTGGTTCATCGGTTGTACACATGATTGGCGGCGTTGCCGGGCTTGCAGGTGCGATCGTACTCGGTCCTCGCTTGGGGAAATACCGGGCCAATGGGACTCCTACAGCTATTCCCGGGCATCATATCCCAATGGCAATCGTAGGATGCCTGATCCTTTTCTTCGGGTGGTTCGGGTACAATGCGGGCCCGGCCTTGGCCGATGGGGGGGGCCGGGTCGTCGTCATCGTGGTAAACACCATGCTTGCAGGCGTCGCAGCGGCTGTCGCGGCCATGTGCTACATGTGGTTCCTGTACGGCAAACCCGATCTTTCTATGATCGCCAACGGACTTCTCGGCGGTCTCGTTGCTATCTCGGCATCCTGCGCATTCGTTAGTCCTGCTGGAGCAGTGGTAATAGGGCTTGTTGCCGGCGTTCTGTGCTGCGCGAGCGTCTTCTTTGTCGAGCGAAAGCTGAAGGTGGACGATCCCGTGGGTGCGGTGTCCGTCCATGGCACGTGCGGTGCGTGGGGCATGATCGCTCTCGGACTTTTTGCAGACGGCGCCTACGGGGACGCGCTGAACAATGTCCCCGGCACGGTCAAGGGGCTGTTCTACGGCAATGCATCACAAATCGCTGCCCAATTGATCGGCGTCGTCGTCAATATCGGGCTTGTTTTCGTTGTCATGTACGCTTTCTTCAAGGTGCTTGACAGAATCATTCCTCTGCGCGTATCGGAAGAAGTGGAGTTTGAAGGTCTCGACCAGAGCGAAGTGGCTGTAAACGCCTATCCCGATTTCAGCATTACGAAGACGCGAAGATAGGAACGGTCCTGACTGGTGGATCATGATTAAGATCGAAGCGATCATACAGCCGTTAAAGCTTGATGTGGTTAAAGAGGCCTTGGCCGCCCTCGGCATAGCGGGGATGACGGTGACCGATGTCCATGGATGCGGAAGGCAGAAAGGCCGGGTGGAAGTCCGTCAGAGGGCGGAATACGAAATTACTTTCATGCCAAAGGTGAAGATCGAAATGGCCGTCTGCGATGCGGTTGCGGGGAAGGCGATAACTCTTATCCAGGAAAAAGCAAGAACCGGCAAAATCGGCGACGGGAAGATCCTCATTTCGAAGCTTGAGGACGTCATCAGGATCAGAACGGGTGAAAAAGGCGAGGTGGCGATTTAGGTTTTGTCCACTTCATTATCCTCCCGAAGGTCGTTGAGAGACAACACGGGCCGGCAGGATCGTACTTGCCGGCCCTCTTTTTCGATGGTAGTTCAAAATGAAGGTAAGGTTGGATTGAATGAAATGAAAACCAACAATCCATTGGGCTGTTGAGTGCCTAACCCAACCTAGACACTCGCCGAGATACCTTATTGATCCTTCGAATTTCCGAGAGCGCATGATCTAGCGCCATATCTGTGCTCGCGATGCCATTATTAGAAAATAAGACTGCGACCGACATCGTTTCGTCATGCCTAGTTATTCATCATACGCCTATAATTTCATCTCTAGAGCAATAAGAGAGTTCTTGGCGGCATGCTGATTTCATCATATTGAGCAGTGAAATTAGGCGGTTTGCTTATTCATCATTCTGGGCTAACATGGCACATGTCTTGCAAAATATAATAACAGAATAAGAACAGTAAGACTTGACGCTGAACATCTGCAGGTCTGGTTTTACTCATCATTATGATCGACTTCACCCTGAAGGGTTATTAAGGGGTGGCGGTCAATGATGGCAGGAGGAAAAACTCAACGAACGCGGATAATCGGCGATTTGAGAGGTCGCCGTCTATCCTCCCTGGGGCCGGTGTGTTCCATTGCATGCCGGCCCCATTTTTTTATAGCCTTATCTCCCAGATATGATACTCTAGTTACCATGACGTGACGGGACCAACACGAAGTTCTTGGACAGTTACGAATCCAATCTCAAATGAATGGGAAATACCATGAAATCGTGATGAATGCGCGAAATATGTAAAAATCCTCGTATTTATGAAGAAATTTTAGCATTTCTTCGCGATGTGGCGATTCTCTGTTTTTGTTCCAGCTCGTCGGGGTTAGGGTTTTCTATCGCATGATTACCATAATTCTAGTCCTGATATTATTCGTGATCCTGCTCCTGCCTTTGCTCGTGAAAAAAGTCGAGCATAATCTTGAATTGTTTCTGCTCATCGTCGGTATGGTCACGCTGCTCATTTCCCATCTGCTGGGTCCCGAGCCGCTTCTGTCCCTGCGTCTTGCGGAGTCTGCGTTCATGGAACCTGTAAAGCTCACCGCAGCCACACTGGTATTCGGATTGGTTTTCCGTGCGATACGCGAACCGCTCAAAAAGAAAATCGTTGCATTCGAGATTCGGCTCGGGCCGCAGGCCTTCGCCTTTTTGCTCATCCTTATCCTTGGCTTGATTTCGAGCGTGATCACCGCAATTATTGCGGCGCTGATTCTCTGCGAAATCGTGAGCGCCATCAATCTTGACAAGAAATACGAAACCCGTCTGGTTGTCTTCGCTTGTTTTTCCATCGGCATGGGCGCGGCCCTCACGCCCATTGGAGAGCCATTGTCCACGATTGTCGTAGCCAAACTGCGCGGTGGGCCGATGCAAGGCGATTTCCTGATGCTGCTACGGACCTTCGGGGTTTATATTTTGCCGGGGCTGGTCCTGGTCTCTATCATTGGAGCATTCCTGCGGGGAACCCCTGTTGCCCGCTCCGAGAGCCTGGTGGAAGACTTTACAGAGCCTTTCAGCCACATCGCGCTTCGCGCGTTCAAGGTTTACATTTTCGTGATGGCGCTGGTGCTGCTCGGCACGGGCTTCAAGCCGTTGATCGACCTGTACATATCGAAAATGCCGGCCCCGCTCCTTTACTGGGGCAATATTTCCTCGGCAATCCTCGATAACGCCACGCTCGCCGCAGCGGAGCTGGGGCCGCTCATGTCCCTTGCACAGGTAAAAGGCATCATCATGGCGACAATCATCTCCGGAGGGATGCTGATCCCGGGCAATATCCCCAACATTATAGTTGCAAACAAGTTGAACATATCAAGCAGAGCCTGGGCAGCGATCGGCATTCCTTTCGGATTGGTCGTGCTGGTGCTCTATTTCGGTATCCTCTCTCTCCCGTAACTCCCTCTTGTTATAACTCTTCGATTGGCGTTTCACTCGTAATGACATTAAAAAAAAACAAAGCGGCATGCCTTCACTTTTTAATTAAGCAAAATATCGAAACCCGCCCGGAATCGCTCACGTCAAGGTAGACCAGAAGGAGCAGAAACACTGCATAACATTTAACCATATGCCTAAAATAGTATCTGTTTCATGTTGATGAGTGAGCTTTATACAGCCGCTTATTTTGCAAGCAAAAACAAAATCATGTAATTAAATCAATATGATCATTCTTTTATAAATAATATCAAGTTGTTGGCATATGCCTTGCAAATAATCAGTTGTAGAATAAATCTACATGCTGCAAAAAGGGAGGATAGAACGATGAAAGTAGTACTGATGAAATCAATGGTAGCAGTCATGATGTGTCTCGTGCTGGCAGCGATACTCTCACCGGGACTGGTCGTGGCAGAAGAGGCAGTCTCACCCGCACCGGCCGTGGCAGCGCCGGCTCCAGTGACACCGGCATCGGCTCCGAAGATTGACACCGGCGACACTGCATGGATGACCGTTGCGACAGCACTGGTCATGCTCATGTCCATTCCGGGGCTCGCGCTGTTCTACGGAGGCTTGTCAAAGACAAAAGACACACTGAACACCATGGCCATGACCTTCGTGACCTTCTGTATTGTTAGCCTGCTTTGGGTCATTTACGGATATACCTTCTCTTTTAATACCGACATCGGGGGCATCATCGGCGGCACATCGAAATTGTTTCTGAAAGGCATTGGTCCAAACAGCATCTCCGATCTGGCCAAAACGATTCCCGAGTACATATTCATTGCCTATCAGCTCACTTTTGCGGCCATAACCGTGGCCCTTGCGAGCGGTGCTTATATCGAGCGCATGAAGTTTTCCGCATGGATCATCTTCTCCGTGCTTTGGATGACGGTAGTGTATCTTCCCGTGGCGCACTGGGTATGGGGCGGCGGATTCCTCGCAAAACTCGGGGCTCTTGATTTTGCGGGTGGCACTGTTGTTCATATCAATGCGGGTATCGCGGCGCTGGTGGGCGCCCTGGTCCTGGGCAAGAGGCGTGTCAAGGCAATTATCCCTGGCAACCTGCCCCTGGTGGTTATTGGTGCGGGCCTTCTATGGTTCGGCTGGTTTGGGTTCAACGCGGGTTCGGCCCTCGCGGCGAGCGGACTCGCTGGAGCGGCCTTCCTGAATACCAATACGGCGACGGCCGTGGCTGCGCTGGCCTGGATGTTTGTTGAATGGAAGCATTCCGGAAAGCCCACGGTCCTCGGCCTTGCGTCTGGCGCGGTCGGTGGTCTGGTTGCCATCACACCGGCGGCTGGCTTTGTGAACATCGGCGGTGCGATCGTAATCGGACTGGCGGCAGGTATAATTCCGTTCTACGCAGTTGCAAAGCTCAAGCCGATGTTTGGCTATGACGACACGCTTGATGCATTCGGCATTCACGGCATCGGCGGAACTGTGGGTGCGCTCCTCACCGGCGTATTTGCAGACCCTGCGATCAATGAAGCAGGCAAAGGTCTTCTATACGGCAACCCTCAACAGCTCTGGATCCAGCTCATCGCTGTGGTAACGACTCTTGTGTATAGCGGCGTCATGACCTTCGTGATCTTCATGATTCTCAAAGCAGTTATCGGCATACGTGTCGAACCTGAAGATGAAACCGTGGGCCTCGACGAGAGCCAGCACGGTGAACGGGCGTATAATTCCTAAGACAGTTAACCGTGCTGAACCGCGAACGTTTAACTTTGAATTGCCACAAGGAGGTATTATGAGAAAGATCGAGGCAATCATCAAACCATTTAAACTGGATGAGGTAAAGGACGCCCTGAATGCCATTGGCGTGCAGGGGATGACCGTAACCGAGGTGAAGGGTTTCGGCAGGCAAAAGGGACATGTAGAGCTTTACCGCGGCGCCGAATACGATATATCCTTTATTCCGAAGGTGAAGCTCGAAGTCGTTGTTGCAGAAGCAATGGTGGATAAGGTTGTGTCCACGATTGAGGAAAAAGCCAGGACCGGCAAGATCGGTGACGGCAAGATCTTCATCGCAAGACTTGAGGAAATTGTCAGGATCAGAACGGGAGAACGCGGCGAAACAGCGATTTGAGAGGTCGCTGTCTATCCTTCCTTAAGCCGGCATGTTCCATTGCATGCCGGCTTTTTTGTTTTCTGATGATTCCCTCGTGCCAATTAGCGGGAGGGGGGCGTCAGAGGCGGTTTGTTCTGGCAAAAGGAACGGGAGGGCGATGACTCAACGACCCAGTCTCAGCCCCGCCTCGTGGGCTTCGTGGAGCGCCGTTGGATGGGTCAGGATGTCGCCGATCGCGTCAATGCCGCCGAAGAACAGCGTCTCATGCTCAGGTACGCTTATGGTCCTGAAAAAACCCTTGGCTACGACTTCGGCTGTATGTCTGCCGTCTTCCTTTTTCATGCCTCCGACGAGGAGCAAAAGTCCTTTTCTCCCCCGGAGACCCGCGGGTATGCTCTTTTTAAGACGATATTTTTCGCACCAGAAAGACTGGCAGCGGTCGATCATCGCCTTGGCCTGGGCGCTCAGACTGTAGAAAAAAATTGGGGAGGCGAGAATGATTCTCTCCGCCTCCCGGATAGCATCATAGATATTGCTCATGTCGTCGGAATGGATACAGAGACCTGATTTCACGCAGCCGCCGCAATCCTGGCAGGGTTTAACGTTCATGCTGTTGAGTTTGAATACGATTACGTTATTTCCCCCCTCCCGCAGGGGCTGGAGCGCTCCCTCCAGGAGAAGTTCAGTATTCCCGCCTGGACGCGGGCTGCCGTTGAATGCGATGATTTTCATTTATCAAAAAAACGAAGCAGGAGACCACGAGTGTTCTCCCTTCTTTCACTCCCCTTGCAGGGGGAGTTGGGAGGGGGTGCTTTTGTTCTTTCAAAGTGACACGGGCGTAGGACCGTGGTATTTTATTCAGCTTTATAGAATGCCTTCTTTTTCGCCTTGCAAACCGGGCATTCATCAGGCGCTTCGCCCTCGGCGGTATAGCCGCAGACGGAACAGACATAATAATCGGCGACTACGCTCTTGCTGAGGTTGTCGAGGGCCTTCTTGTACAGCGCAGCATGGATCTTCTCCACTTCATTCGCCATATTGAAGCTCCGCAGCGCGTAGTCCTGTCCCTCTGCCTTCGCATCGGCGATCATCTGGGGATACATCGTCTGGAATTCGTAGGACTCTCCGCTGATGGCTGTCATGAGGTTCTCTGGCGTAGACTTTACGCCGTTCAACCCTCGCAGATGGTTGTGCGCGTGGATCGTCTCCGCTGCGGCTGCAGCGCGGAACAACTTGGCTGCCTGCAAGTACCCTTCTTCCTCCGCCTTTTTTGCAAAGGCGAGGTACTTTCTATTTGCCTGTGATTCTCCGGCGAAAGCGTCTTTCAGGTTCTGCTCTGTCTTGGACATGGTTCAATCCTCCTTTTTTCGTTATTCGGTTACTTTACCCTTCCTTCAAGCGCAGGCCAGTTAATGTTCTTGAAAAATGCATCGATATAGTCGGCGCGTTTCAAGCCGTAGTCGAGCATGAAGGCGTGCTCGAAAACATCCATGATGAGGAGGGGAGTGCCGCCCGCTGGATGGGCGACGTCATGCTCGTTGATCCAGAAATTCATGAGCCTTCCTGATGCCGTGTCCTGGTACAGGACAGCCCAGCCGATGCCGCGCATTGCGCCGGTTGCTCTGAAGTCCCTTTCCCAGGTCTCGACGCTGCCGAAGCTCTCAGCCATTTTTTTGGCGAGCTTGCCGTTTTTATCGATGCCGCCCTTGCCACCGAGGTTTTCAAAATAATATTCGTGCAGCCGCATCCCATTGAATTCCCAGCCGAGCCTTCGTTTCAGTTCTGCGAATTCATAGGCCGCGGTCTTCCCGTCCTTAGCCATTTGGTCGAGCGTATCGAGCACTTTGTTCGTATTGGTCACATAACCCTGATAAAGCGTAAAATGGTTCTTCAAAAGAGTCTCGCTGAAGCCCTGCATCCCCACTAGCTTGGAATAATCCTTTGCCGCGTATGCCATGGTGTATCCTCCCGAGATGATAGGAAATTTAAAACCAATACTTTCTAGTATACCAGAACTGCAAGGAGGTTTCGTTGGTGCAGAAAATCAGCCGCCCTTCCCCTGTATTCATGCTGCGGACCGCTATCCAACCTGTTCAAAGACATTTTTCCCGGCCTTGCAGACCGGGCAGTTCCAGTCATCGGCGAGGTCTTCGAAAACCGCGTCCTGTTCATGTTGTTTATAGAGCCATCTGCAGGCCGAGCACCGCCAGAGATCGAAATCCTCGCGCCGACCCTCCTGCTGGATGACTGCCCATCCCTTTTCGATCCATTCCTCAATGCCAGGCGGATAATACCCGGAAAAGATTTTCTTGTCCCTGGCATCTTCGACGCTGACCTCCACGGTGAAATCTTCTTTTTTGACCGTATAGCTCCAGCTGAAAATGTCCTGAGAGTCAGGACCGGAAAGCTTCGCCGTAAAGACAAAGGAGTTGCCCTTCTGTCTGACCTTTGACCAGCTATAACAGCAGGGGAGCACCGTCGTGCACCCGCATTTTCCGTTTTTCAAGGACAGGCCGTCGACGCTGATACCGCCGGGTATTTTTTCAACCGGAATGATCATTGATCCTCCTGGATGAGTTCCGTGCGCTTTCCTCCAGGCAGATGAGGCCATGAAGAAGCGATGCCGTTTCGTTTTGTCCCCTGACCAGACGAGAAGCGACGATACGTGCCGAACTCGGTGTGGTGCGATCGACAGGGCTTAGTGAATGGTGCTTTCTTTATCGAAGACTCGGTAGTCGCAGAATAAACAGACCGTCTCGGGATCCTTTGACCACAGTTCGATCTCACCACCGCATTTGGGGCAGGTGGTGATGAACTCAATCACGGTCCTGTGCGGTTTGCCGTTGCTTGCTATTTTCCCCTTATGCTTTAGCGGGCTCACTCTCATTGGCTTTTCTCCATCCTTCACGTGCCAGGCGCTCCATGCGGTTGTTTCCCCATGACTTGATTTCCTCGAAATAGCGCTTCCTGTCCGTCTTTGCCAGCTGGGTCAACTGTTGCCGTTCGCGGACAGAGTCGATATGGTCCGAAGGCGTCAGACCCCGCCAGGTGCAATAGCCCTTGTCGAAAATGAAATCAGGGGTCACGTCGGTCGCATTGGCTTTTTTCTGGAGCATGAAACGCGCCACGTCCATATCGTACTGGATGATCCAGCCATTATCAACGACCATGGTCGCCGAATCCTGAACAACACCCGAAGAGCACGCGGGACAATATAGCTTGGTGATTACCTCGAACGGCAGGACCTCATCTTTGAAATTAAAGCTTGCATGACTCTTGCTGCACGAACAGTTGATGCTGTGATCTACGCACATGGTGAAGCCTCCTTGGCTGGTGATATTTTTATTTTGTTGCATTCCGGGCAAAGCCCGTAAAATTCCACATGGCTGCTGATGATCGAATATTCCTGCTTTGCGTTTTCCGGGAGGTCCAGTTTATACTCGCCATGGATATCGACGATCCTCTTGCAGGAAACACAGATCAGGTGGTTATGAAGGCTTGTCTCCGGATCATATCGCTTCTTGCCTGGATCAAGGGTCAATTCAAGGATGTTCCCTTTTTCCTTGAGGACTGAAAGTGTGCTGTACACTGTGGCAAGAGACATGGTCGGAAATTTTTTATGAACTGCACGATAGATGCTTTCCGCCGAGGGATGATCCTTGTTTCCCTCCAGATAATGAAGAATTGCCAATCGCTGCGGTGTCAGTTTTAAACCAATGTCACGATATTTTTCCATATGATGTGTTTGTCGATCAATCGAAAACAATTATAATTTAGTTATTGTTATTTGTCAATAATTATTATTATTCATTTTACCAAATCTATTTCTTAATAAGTATCTAATATTACTCTGTTTTATTTTTTTCTCCATGCGTTCGACAAAAAAACTATAAAAATCTAAAGCACAAAGCAGATTGCTGTATATCTAGTGAAAATGGACCTGATGAGAAATCTGCGCTTCTCATGCTCTTCCCTCGATAAGGTGACACAGCTACAGGGGATTTTGACAAATGTAAGTGGAATCCTTTCATATGATCTCCGTTTTTGCTTTCAATAATTTTACTCTTGATAATAAAAAAAACGGATCTTTCGTAAAAAAGTTGAAAACGCTGTTCGAGGTCAGGCGTACAGGATTTTTTATCGTATAAGAACTCAACAAAAACAAGCAGTTAAATGTGAAGAATGCCTAAAAGCAGCGGATCAACATGCCCTTTTCAACTAAAATACGAATGAAGGAAAAAAACTTATGAGGAATATCATAAGTATCCTCTTTTTGTTTATGTATTAAAATGTGCCTATAAAATAAACAGATGCCTAAAATATCAGCTTAAAGAAACTAATACAATGAGATTATCTAATAATATACTGATAATAACTTAATGAAATCAGTTACTTTTTTGGTATGGTCGGGCGGAATTGATGGCATAGGCCTTGCTAATCAATAATGCAGCCAATGAACAAAGGATAAACACATTTCACGAGGAAATCTAAGAAAAGGAGGCCGGGTTCGCTTGAAATTACTGAAGTGCATTATCCAACCGCATAGGCTGGATGCAGTGAAGGACGCCCTTGCTGCCGTACATGTTTCAGGCATGACGGTTTCCGAAGTCCGTGGATTTGGAAGACAAAAAGGACACGCGGAGCTTGATAAGGGGGTGGAATATGCCGTGGATTTCCTGCCCAAGGTAGAAGTCGAAGTTGTGGTGAGCGACAATATGGCAAGGCTGGTATTGGATGTCCTGATGAAAACTGCGAGGTCAGGAAACGTTGGAGACGGCAAGATATTTATTATGAATGTCGATCAGGCCGTTCGCATAAGAACAGGTGAATCCGACGATGGTGCGCTATAAATAGCCTGTTCCCGAAGAAGTTTCAAACAGTCGGCGGATAATTGTCAACGTTTTGCACATTGCAACAAGAATAATGTTCTTTGAAAATTGAATAGATTTTGAAAAAACTACAGGGAGGATAGTACTCAATGGAGGACAGACGTTTATACAGAATAGTTGCTGCCCTGCTGCTCTCACTGGCGGTATCCGTACCGCTTGCAGCAATGGCCCAGGAAGCTGTACCTGCTGCAGCCGCCGCACCGGCGGCAAAGATCGACTCCGGGGACACAGCTTGGATCCTCGTATCAACGGCGCTCGTTATGCTCATGACGCCGGGGCTCGCCATGTTCTATGGCGGCATGGTGCGGAGAAAAAACGTGCTTGGGACGATCATGCACAGTTTCATCGCAATAGGCCTGGTCAGCCTTCAATGGATTTTGTTTGGCTATTCGCTGTCGTTCGGCCCTGACGTAAAGGGGCTGATCGGCAACCTCAGCTGGGCCGGGCTATCAGGTGTAGGGTTGACGCCGAATGCAGATTATGCACCGACGATACCCCATCTCCTGTTCATGGCATTCCAGATGATGTTTGCGGTGATCACGCCGGCGCTTATCAGCGGCGCCGTTGCCGAGCGGATGAAGTTTTCCACGTTTCTGATTTTTACCCTCCTCTGGACGACGATCGTGTATGACCCCATTGCCCACTGGGTATGGGGCGCAGGCGGGTGGCTGAAGAACCTCGGAGTGCTCGATTTTGCTGGCGGCATTGTGGTCCATGCCACGTCGGGCTTCTCGGCCCTTGCGGCTGCACTGTTCATCGGAAAACGAAAGGGCTTTTTGCATGAATCAATGCCGCCGCATAATCTGCCAATGACGGTGCTCGGAGCGGGTCTTTTGTGGTTCGGGTGGTTCGGCTTCAATGCCGGGAGCGCGCTGGCTTCAGGGACCCTTGCCACCATGGCCTTTCTGACGACCCATATCGCCGCGTCATCAGCAACAGTGACCTGGGTCATAATCGAATGGCTCCATCGTGGCAAGCCGACCATGTTCGGAGCGGCAACAGGCTCAATCGCGGGACTCGCAACAATCACTCCGGCCGCCGGTTTTATAGCCCCCTTGCCGGCACTTTTCATCGGCATTGCCGCCGGGGTTTTATGCTACATCGCGTTAAATGCAAAGACGAAGTTCGGCTATGACGACTCGCTCGACGCCTTCGGCGTCCATGGCGTTGGCGGCACACTCGGTACGCTCATGACGGGTCTGTTCGCATCCGTGGCAATTAATGCGGCCGGAGCCAACGGCGCGTTGTACGGCAACATGAAGCAGTTCTTCATCCAGGCGGGAGCTGTCGCGCTTGTCGCGTTTTATTCTTTCGTCGCAAGTTACGTTCTGCTGAAGGTGCTTAATGCCACCATGGGCCTGCGCGTCGATGCGGAACAGGAGACGGAAGGTCTCGACATCAGTCAGCATGGCGAAGCAGGATACGCGTAACAGGGCCTGTCGCCGCAGAGGGCGTGGTGAGGCATCATGCAAGATTTATTTGCAATTCCCCGAAGCTTTCAGGCTGCGGGGCGTTATATGAGTGCCTCAAGGCCGGTCGGAAATTTTTTTCATTTGGACGAGATACACGCCCAGGAGGATGGCGGTTCCGCCGGCAATCTGAAACAAGGTGATTTTTTCGCCGAAAACAGCGGCGAACAGTACTGCGGCAAAGGGCATGAGATAATGGTATGCCATGGTGCGGGTGACACCTAGCTCCTTCACCCCCTGGTACCAGAACACATAAGCAATACCGGCGGCGATGAATGATGCAAAAGCCAGGGCTGACCAGGAAAGCAGGGACACCTCGGACCATGACTGGTTGTAGAGGCCTGTGACGCTGCCGGGAAGGAGTAGGATGCTTCCTGCTAACATACTGTAGGCAGTAACTTTCGTAGCGGAGTATTTTTCGAGAAGAGGCTTTGCCGTTATCGAGTAGAACGCCCAGGTGATCGTTGCGCAGAGGGTCAGGAAATCGCCTGTCATTTGGGACGAGGAAAAACTCAGCTCGCCGTGGTGGCTCCTGACGATGAGGAAAACGCCGAAGGAGGAGAGCACGAGCCCTGTGCTTATTCGAAGGGAAAAGCGCTCATTGCCCGAAAAGGCCTGGATTAGCGCAGCGAACATCGGCGACAATGAAATGAGCAGGGCCGAATTCGCCGCTGTCGTGTAACGGAGGCCGTACATAAAAAAGATGTTGTACAACGTGATACCCAGCAGGCCGAGTTTGACGAAGGCAAAGCCGTCGCGGCGATCAATCCAATATGATTCATGGTTTACGCCCATGACGACGATGAGGAAAAGCGACGCCAGCGTAAACCGGATCACGGTAAAGCCGAGGGGATGGAAGTCCGCGAGCGCGAATTTGACGCAGGAAAAATTAATGCCCCAGGCAGCGGCAACGAATAAGAGACGAAGACTGAACATAGCAGTTATCAGTGTATGGGGAAGAGCAAAAGGCAAAAAGAGATGGGTTCCACCATGCCCGCTGCGCTATGCCCTCTGCGACGTTTTGCTAACGCACTATACAGGAAACAGCTTGAATACTCAAATGTATTGTGCTATCAATGAGGAATGGAAGAATCGAGCAGTCGCATAAAGGAAACTACCGCCGACATACTTACCGCGATTATCGACGGTTTTGTCGTGGCCGATGCGGATGGCCGTGTGCTCATCTGGAACCGAGCAGCAGAGGAAATGACCGGGATAGCGGGACCTGATGCCGTGGGCAGAAGGATCTATTCTGTCTTTGCCGAAAACCCGGCCGTAATCAGCCAGCTCGAAAAAACAATGGCCTCGGGCAGGTCTTATTCGGATTATGAAGCGGAGATTTCCGTAAAGCACGGAACGCAGCGTCCGGTGGGACTGGTAACGAGCATGCTTACCGACGATGAAGGCCGGCCCACAGGACTGATTCTTACGATCCGTGATCAGACAGGCGTCCGAGACCTGAAGGAACGCATGCGCAGGTCCGATCGGCTGGCTACGCTCGGGATGATTGCCGCTGGGATCGCCCATGAAGTGAAAAACCCCCTCGTGGGGATACGTGGTGCAGCGCAGCTCATGAAGTCCGAACTCCGGGCCGCGCTGGAGTCGGGCACGGGCAATAGTTTGACGGAATATCTTGATGTGATCCTGAAGGAAGCTGACCGCCTGAACAACGTTCTGGAAGGTATCCTCGACTTCACGCGTATCAAACCTCGCGAGATGAAGGCATCGAATATTCACAGTATCCTGGACCGGGTGCTGCTTTTGAATGAAGAGAGCGCTCGGCAGCGAGGTGTCATTCTTACGAGGCTCTATGATCCGAGCCTGCCCGACGTTTACGGCTGCGAGGACCAGCTTGTCCAGGTTTTCCTGAACGTCATCAAGAACGCCATCGAGGCAATGCCCCGGGGCGGAAAGCTCACCATCATGACGCGGATGTCCGACCTGTTCACGACCGTGCAGGCGGACGGCAGAAAATACCAGCTCATGGTCGTGAAAGTCAGTGATACCGGTCCGGGAATAAAGCAGGAGCACTTGCAGGACATCTTCACGCCTTTCTTTACGACCAAGGACCGTGGCGTGGGACTAGGGCTCGCGCTTTCGTACCAGATCGTGCAAGAGCACCAGGGAACGATTCGGGTGGAGAGCCAGGAGAATGAGGGAACGACGTTCAGCGTCTATCTGCCACTGGCGGGATGAAGCTGTGCAGGGCATGGAGCGGAGAGCAGCAAAGAGCATTGTCCTGAGCACTCTGCTAAATGGATTATGATGACCAATGAGAAAATACTCATCGTCGATGATGACGAAAGCGTACGCTGGGTGCTGAAGAAGTCCCTCGAAAAAGAGGGAATCGAGGCGGTGCTCGCAAAAGACGGCTCCGAAGCGCTCGACCGGCTCAAAGTGGGCGATATTGCGGTCGTCCTGATGGACATCCGCATGCCCGGTATGAGCGGATTCGATGCGCTTGCCAAAATCCAATCCGAAAACCGTGACAGTTCGGTCATCATCATGACCGCCCAGGCCACGATGCAGAACGCCATCGAGGCCATGCGGCGCGGCGCCTTCGATTATATCACCAAGCCGTTCGACCTCGACGAGGTGAACATTCTCGTTAGAAAGGCGATTGATGTCAGACGGCTTTCCCAGGAAGTCACGGCGCTCCGAGCCGAGGTGCGGGAAAAATACGAAGGCGGGCTTGTGGGTAACACGGTCGCCATGCAGGAAATCTACAAGACTATCGGTCGCGTCGCCGAGAGCGACGCCACGGTCCTGGTCCATGGAGAAAGCGGCACCGGAAAGGAGTTGGTGGCCCGCGCTATCCATTTTCACAGCAAACGGGCCGGTCGGCCTTTTGTCGCGGTCAATTCTGCGGCCATACCGTCGGAGCTGCTGGAAAGCGAGCTGTTCGGCCATGAGAAAGGCGCCTTTACCGGGGCGATCGGACGGAAGATCGGCAAATTCGAGGCCGCTGCCGGCGGGACCCTCTTCCTGGACGAGATTGGGGATATGGATCTGCCGCTCCAAGGCAAACTTCTGCGCGTGCTGCAGGAACGGGAATTCGAGCGGGTGGGCGGCACCGAGGCAATCAAGACCGACGTGCGGGTCCTTGCCGCCACGCACCATAACCTCGAGAAAATGGTGCGCGAGAAGCGGTTCCGCGAGGATCTGTTTTACCGCCTGAATGTTATTCAGATCAACATCCCTCCACTCCGGAAGCGCAAAGACGACATTATCCCCCTTGCCGAGTTCTTCATGCAGAAATATCAGGCCGCAGATGCGAAGAAAAAGATCTTGACACCGGAGACGCTTAAAGTCCTCCGCGCATACGACTGGCCAGGCAACGTGCGGGAGCTGGAAAATGCAGTACAGCGCGCTATTACGCTGTCGCAGGGCGACAAGATATTTCCCGATGCCCTGCCGCCGCAGATCTTCAAACCGGGACAGGGGGCCCATCTTTCCTTCGAAAACTTCCTCGAAGAAAAGCTTGCGGACCTTGTGGAGCGCATGGGCGGGCTCGAACAGGGGGATATTTACACCATGGTGCTCCGGCGTGTGGAGAAACCGCTCATCACGCTGGTTCTCAAAAAGACGGACGGGAACCAGGTGCGCGCAGCTCATCTCCTCGGCATCAACCGAAACACACTCAGGAAAAAGATCAAGGAACTGGGTATTAAGGGACCCTTCAACGAAGAGGAAGAGGAGTCGGAAGAGGAAGAGTAGTGCCCGCCTCCTTCACCGTACCTGCCTTCTTTCACACATTTACCACCCCTCGGAGACACGCAGTGAAATACTCCACCCGCGGTCCGGGAAAATGCACGCCGGAGTCTTTTTTTAAATAGCCTTGCACCAAAAACGCGCATGCTTTCGAACGGCTACCTTAAAAGACATCTGTTATTGCGAATGCCCCCATCAACCCGTTGGACTGCCTGCCTTTGTCGTCCTTAACTGAAGTCAGAAATGTGTAAACTCCTTTTTTTGCCGTGCTGCAATCAATGCCGAAGGCCACAGTGTTCGATGTCCGCAGGGCAGTATCGGTCAGGGGGATTGATTCTTGAGCCACCTGTTTGCCCTGAGCATCATACACTATTGTGTTCACCGATGCTGTTTCCCCCTGTGCGTGGATTATGTTGAATGCGCCCGTGACCGTGAAAACCCCTTTCTCTTCCAGAGGCGCCCGCAACGTAGCATAGATCAGATTTGCGATTTTCGGCCCCTCATCCATCCGGTTTAAACAGCCACTGAGTCCCGCAAGTGCAAGCAACAATATGAGGACTTTTTTTGGAAAAGCATGTTTATTTTCTTTCATGACGAAGTACTCCCTCGCTTTACGGTAAACTTTTATTTCAATCTCTCTCTTAAGCCTATCACCCCGCGAAGGGATGTCAAGAAATCCGGCCTGGGTTGAACTGATGCGATAGACGCAAAAAACTGTCATTCGGTTTGATGCGGGAAAATACATTGACTCTTGCAGGCCGATGCATGAAACCTTTCCCGCTTTTATGAGGACTGAAGGTATGTGCATGCTCTCGCTAAGTTCAGGATTTCACCGGCTAAGGTATCAATATTCGATGTTTGTTGGGATTTCATTGAAAATAAATAATGATTAGTTTGACCGCTGGGGAAGGCTTCTTGAGGGGGGCGTCTCAATCACTGCCGCAATTCAAATGCTCTGAAAGTACTAGCGCTGAACCGGGAGCGCATGATTGGTGAAAAAAAGGCTGCGAACCATCGAACTGATGACATCTCCCTCTTTCCAACCCGTCACGCCAGCAACTTGACCTTCATCTCCACCGGCTGCTTTTTCGGTCCACTGCCGATTTTAGCAGGACGTCCCACGGGCACCACAGCCATGAACTCTCCTCCCGGTTCCCCGAGAAATCGGAGCACTTCGTCCTTAATCAGGTAAAGAACGCCGAGCCAGACTGTGCCGAGTCCCAATGAAGTTGCGGCCAGCAGCATGTTCTCGACAGCCGCAGCTGAGCTCTGGATTTCCATGGTCCGGAAGAAGTCATGGGCTTTCTCTTTTTCGACCTTGAAAAGGTCTGTTCCGTGTTTGATAAGATCTCCCGTGTTCGCAACAGCGATGACGACCGGCGCGGAGATGATGCTTTTCGCTCCCATTCTAAGAAGGGTCGCGGCGGGCCTGGGAAATGACGCTGACTTCTCCGTTACGAGCTGCGCCAGCCCCTGCTTTTTTTCTCCACGAAGGATGATGAAGCGCCATGCCTGCTGGTTGTGAGCCGAAGGCGCAGCATTAGCAGCGTGGACCAGTATTCTGACCTCTTTGTCGGTTACGTCATCCCTGAGAAACACCCTTACACTGTGGCGTTCGTTGATGGTCTTCAGGGTTTCATTGTGAAAAACACCGGATTCATCAGGCTCCATGATTGTCCTCCCTCGTTATGCGCTGTCGCATCAATGCTGTTTGCGAGAACATACCAAAGGGCATAAGCGAAGTCAAGCATGTCGAGGGGCCATGGAAAGGTGGAACGGGGAAAAAGGGGCAAGAAGAATCCGCCAAACCGGAAGAAAATGTCTGAATGCGAGGCGCAAGGATGAGACAAGGGCCGCGAAGAAAGATCACTGCCTCTGTTTCAATTCATGTCTTCCTCATTACGAGTCATTCATGTTAAGGTTGGTTGTTTTTACTCTTGTGATAATATTTGATTTCTCCATGATTAACACAAGAGGAGGAATCAGTCAGTCACCAGACGGTGCCTGCAATCTATCCCTATACGGCCACGAGAATGTTTTTTATGGTAAGGGGACAGTAAGCGGCAGCACCTTTTCAAGGATGCTGGATACCGGACTTCTTTTCGTTTTTTCTTTTCCCGCCATTTAGAGTTCCCGCCAAGCGGGTCGGGCATTCCTGCTATAATTAAGAATGAAATGAGGAATTAAAAAGCGCACACACCACGAGGGGGCTCTTCTCCATGCTGAATAAATCACTGCACCGCGATCTCCCGCTGATCCAGGAAGCGGACCTGGAGGGAAAGGTTGTGCTTGTCCGGTTCGATCATAACGTCGTGAAGAACGGGATTATTCGCGACCCCTTTCGCATCGACCGGACGGTCGGAACGCTTTTTCATATTGTCGAGCGGGGTGGAAGGCCCGTGATGATGACCCACATAGGTAGGCCGAAAGATAAAAAAAGCGGAGCCATAACCTGCAGGACCGAGGAATCCGTTGAGCCGGTGGTGCGCTACATCGAGCAGAAACTCCATACGAAACTGTACATCCCGGATTTTCCGCAGGAGCCTGGCCGCGGGATTGCCGGGATCGACACATCCATCAACCTTGCCATCAGGGACTTAAGAGAGCGGAAGATCGGAGGCATCTACCTTCCAAATACGCGCTGGTTCCAGGGTGAGGAGGCTGATGATGCCGGGCTTCGGGAGCGCTTCGCTCTCCAGCTCGCCGGGTTGGCTGATATCTACGTGAATGACGCATTTGGCTCCTGGCAGCCGCACGCTTCGACGTACAACATAACGAGGCACCTTCCCTCCTTCGCAGGATACCTGCTCCAGCAGGAGATCGTGCACCTGGACGGAGTGATGAAGCCCGAGCGGCCCTTCCTTGCGGTCGTTGCGGGATCGAAGTACGATACCAAAATCAAACCTCTCAATGCTCTCTATGACAAGGTGGACCGCCTGATGCTCGGTGGTGTCATTTACAACACGTACCTCTGTGCCAAATATCAGATACGGATAAAAGGCGTAAGCGACGAGGACCGCGTGCTCGCGCAAGAGCTTGTTGAAAAAGATCGTCTCGCGAAGAAGATCGTCGAGCTTCCGCTGGTCGTGGAGTCGGACATCGCCGACGAGAGGGCGGAAGGGAAATACCGGACAATCTCCACCAGGGACTTCAAGCCTGGCGCCGCCTACGGATACGTCCTCGACATCGACCCTCGGTCTTTTGAGGAAAGGAGCGTCGCAGAGGCCATCAACTCGGCAAAAACGATCTTTGTGAATGCCGTCATGGGATACACACCGCACTTTTCCGCCGGGTCCCAGGCGCTCGACAATACTATCGACCGGAACCGCGATGCCATGAAAATGTACGGGGGCGGAGATACTCTTCAGGAATTCAAAAACCTTTTGCCGGGTCTTTATCTTTCCGTCATGGACGACGCGAGCTACTATTTCTTCACTGGTGGCGGAACAGTGATCACCGCGATCGAACGTGGAAGTCCCTACGGCCTTGAGCCCGTCGAAGCACTGATAGATGCGAAGAAAAAGCAAGGGATGGAACGGTAATTGACGTCGTCGATAAAAATTTCAGCGGTTCGCACGCCATTAGGGACGCATCTACACTCCCGATGCAAGATGATGGTTATTACGAATGGGTCTTCGCATTCTCGAACATGAGCTTCGCCATCGTCTTTGCAAAAGTTGCGGGTTCCTTGATCTTGGATCCTTCCAGGAGCAGCGCCTGGTTGTACAGGAGGTCGATGTATTCCTTCAGCAGATCGTCCTGTCCTCCCTTATTGAGAAGGTCGTTCATGGCCATGAAAACCTGATGTGCCGCGTTGATCTCCAAGATTCTTTTATCGGCCGGCACTTCCTGTCCCATGGACTTGAGCAACTTCTCCATCTGCGGATCGAGCCCGCCTTCGTCCGCAACGAGACAGCATGCCGAGTCCGTGAGCCTACCGGAGAGGCGTACATCCTTGACCTCGTTCTTCAACTGCTCTTTTATCATGTTGAGCAGCTTCCCGAATTTTTCCTTCGATTTTTCTTTTTCCGCGCCGCCGGACGTTTCGAGGTTGATGTCGCCTTTGATGACCGATTTAATCTTCTTGCCCTTGTACTCCTTCAGGGATGACAGGATAATGTCGTCGATGTCATCGGTCATGACAATGACTTCATAGCCCTTTTCGCGGAACGCTTCCAGGTAGGGCGATTGCAGGATGTTCTCATCAGGCCTGCCCGTGATATAATATATCTCGCCCTGCGCGATGGGCATGTTCTTCGCGTAATCCTCAAACGTCGTAAACGTGCCTGCATCCGTTTTGGTCGAAGGGAACAGCATGAGATCAGCGATTTGCTCCTTTCGTGAAAAATCGAAGTGGATGCCCTCCTTGAGCACTCTGCCGAATTCCTTGTAGAACGAAACATAAGAGTCATAGGTGTTTTTCTTCATGTCTGCCAGAGTGTCGAGAACTTTTTTGGTGATGTTCTTCTTGATAACTTCTACGTGCCTGTTGGACTGCAGAATCTCTCGGGATACGTTCAACGGAAGGTCCGACGAGTCAACCACACCTCTGATGAAGCGAAGGTACTCCGGAATGAGCTGTTCGCAGTGATCCATGATCTGGACTCGCTTCACGTACAGCGTCGGCCCGATCTGGTAGTCACGGTAGAGAATTCCGTAGGGCGCTTTTGCCGGGATGTAGAGCAGCGCTGTGAACTCCGAGGTTCCTTCTGCGCGATAATGGATGATCTTCGCGGGATCGCCGAAATCGTGGGCTATATGCCGGTAAAACTCGGTGTACTCATCGGCCTTGATCTCCGACGGGTCCCTGAGCCAGATGGCCTTCCCGGAGTTCATCTTTTCTTCTTCGGTAACCTTTATGGTTTTGTCTTTTTCGAGCGGGTTTTCTTTTTCTCGCTCGACGTCCATCACAACCGGATGTTCGATGTAATCAGAGTATTTCCTGATGATCGATTTTATTTCCCATTCGTTCAGATAATTTTTGTCGTCTGCCTTGAGATGAAGGATGACATCGGTTCCCGCAATCTCTTTTTCGGCTTCGTCGATCGTAAAGGAGCCGTCGGCGCTCGATTCCCACTTAACGGCTTTCCTTGTCGCCTCTGTCGCTTTCCTGGTTATGACGGTGACCTTGTCGGACACCATGAAGGATGAGTAGAACCCGACGCCGAACTGGCCGATAAGTTCCGGTTTGTCCTTCAGTTCCCTGCTCTGCAGCGCGTGAAGAAAATCTCTGGTGCCTGAATGGGCAATCGTCCCGAGTTCGGCTACGACTTCATCATGGGTCATTCCGATCCCGTTGTCGCTCACTGTCAGCGTTCCCGCTGTCTTGTCGACAATGATCTTGATCTTCCATTCACCGGTGTTGGCGAGGATGTCCTTGTTCGTAAGCGATTCGAACCTCGCCTTGTCTATGGCATCGGAGGCATTGGAAATGAGCTCCCGCAAAAAGATCTCCTTGTGGGAGTAAAGGGAGTGAATCATCAGATTCAGAAGTTCTTTTACTTCAGTCTTGAATTCCATCTTTTCCACGGTCATGGCGTCACCTCGGTAGTTATTGTTCTCAGGGGGGGAGAGATACCCGCTGCCTATGGCGGAGCGGTAACCGTCCCTAAATGAGACGGAAATACTTATACCGGGAGAACCTGTTCATTGTCAAGAGCTTTAATAGGGAAACGGGGCCGCGTTAGAAGAGGCTTCAGAAGTCAAACCGGCCCCTTCCTGGATGTTTTTGATTGAAGCGAGGCGGGTAAAGATCATTGTGGACCCTATCATATATCGGCTTTCCAGGGAACTGAATTCCGTAGATTAGGCTGAACGTTCTTCCTCGCTCATCGATCTGATCGATACTCTGGTGGGCAAGAGGAGCCTTTTTTTGCCTAACCTACCTGACCGTTTTATTGCCGGCGCCGTAAAACTCCGTCTTTTCATGTGGTGATAAAAGCCGCTGGTTTCAAGGCAACCGGATAAATATTGCTTTGGTTCGAGGTAGACAAACATTTGCCTCTCTCTCATGCAATTTTGGATGCACGGTAAAAACGAAAAGCGGCAAGAATGATCTTTGCCGCTTCTGCTGTTTCCTTCCTTCTCTTTCACTATGGTCAGTCTTCAACGTAATAAGCTCATCCCTCATCCTCTCAAGGATTCGCCCTCCCGGACTTTCAGCTGAGTGAAATTTCCCTCATCGTGGCCACCTCACTTCGCGATTGCAACCCGCGCGGCTTGAGGCCCCTCCTTTCCCTGTTCCTCGATGAACGTAACTTCGGCACCGAATTTCAGCTTGCTGAACTCCTCATTGAGGACACTGTTGCGGTGAAAATAAATCTCACGGTTATCCGCTGTTTTAATAAAGCCGTAAGCCTCGCCCGGGAATATCCTCACAATACGGCCCGTTGGCATTGTTTCATGAGACTTAACTTCGCCTTGGATCCGGCACGCATGCTCTTCGAGAAGCCTTGCCGCCACGTCAAAAGCGTCGCGGACGGCCACATAGACGTCCTCATTTTCCTGGCGGCTGACGGCTAGTTCCTTGCTGGGAACGGTTATGTCGATACGAACACTGTACAGTTTACCCTGATGGTGCCTGCGTTGCGATTCTTCCACCACGACTCTGCAACTCATAATTCTGTCGTAGAATCGGTCCAGCTTGGCCGCTTTTTCGTTGATACTCGCTTCAATTGCTTCAGACTTGGGGATATTCCGAAACGTAATTTGTAAAGGAATTCTCATACTTACCCCCCTTTGCCGGAAAGAAATATTTTCATGTCCTCTTAAATAAAACTTAACACCAAATAGCGAAACTGTCAAATGGAAGGGACCACGGGAATCGTGAAGAATTCAGATTAATACAATAAAAGGAAGATTGGTTGTGCGCTTCACCTGCCGGTTGTCCGCCAGCGAGAAACATCCAGAGATTGATCAGTGCGAGGGCCAGCGCGGGTCAGATATGTCGGGGGATCTGTTCGAGCTCATCAGATCTTTTTATGATTGCGGATCTCCACGCTTCGTTATGGTCGGGGGCTTTTTGCTTATGCCAGGAGTTACCGCAGCTGAGCTCTGCTGTCTTCTCAGGACTGTTAGGAGACAGATCATGGTATTTTTCCCATCAGGGCATTTCTCCCCGCTCATGAGATCACGCATTGACCGTATTATTTTACGGTGATTTTTTAAGCGCTCGCCTTGTTCAGCAGCGCAAGGGAAGAATCATCTATATCAAGCCGTGTGGCGGCTGTGAGATCGCTCAATTGCTCTATGCTCGTAGCGCTGGCGATAGGGGCGGTGATCCCCGGCCGGGATATCAGCCAGGCAAGCGAGATGGTCGCAGGTTTTGTGTCATATTTTTTGGCAACCTGGTCCAGGGCCTCGAGAATGCGGAAACCCCGCTCGTTCATGTACAATCTGACTCCCTGGCCGCGGATGCTCTTGGTCAGGTCATTTTCCGAACGGTACTTGCCTGTAAGAAAGCCGCTGGCCAGCGAATAATAGGCTATCACGCCCAGCCCGTTTTCACGGCAGAACGGTTCGAGCGTTTGCTCATATTCGGCGCGGTCATAGAGATTGTATCTTGGCTGCAAGCTTTGATAGGCTGGATATCCCCGTTCCTTGCTGGCCTGCAAAGACTGCGAAAGCCGTTCAGCGCTGAAATTGGAGGCACCGATGGCCCGTACCTTGCCCTCTTTGAACAGACGGGCATATGCTTCCAGCGTCTCTTCCACAGGCGTGCCGGGATCGTCCTTATGGGACTGATAGAGATCAATAACGTTTGTTTGGAGCCGGCGCAGCGATTCCTCCACGGCGCGCAGGATATAAACTTTGGACAGTCCTTTCCTGCCCGGGCCCATTTCGCTTCCGACCTTTGTTGCGATGATGACCCTGCCCCGGTTTCCGCTTCTCTTCAACCATTTCCCGATTATGGTTTCCGATTCTCCACCCTTGTGTCCGGCGACCCACGTTGAGTAGGTGTCGGCAGTATCGATCAGATTGCCTCCCGCACCTACGAAGGCATCGAGGATGCCGAATGCCGTTGATTCATCGACGGTCCAGCCGAAGACGTTTCCTCCGAGGGCAAGAGGATAGATTTCAATACCTGAATTTCCCAGCTTGCGTTTTTTCATGGCGTCTGCTCTCCCATGGAAGGTTCTTCAACAGCCGCATTTTTCGCATGCTCGGCGGCGAGGAACAGGTACATCGCCGGCACCACGAACAGCGTGAACAGTGTGCCGATCGAGATCCCGGTCATGATCACCAACCCCATATTGAAACGGCCCGCCGCGCCCGCACCAGATGCCGTCACCAGCGGCAGCACGCCCAAGACCATCGCGGCCGTGGTCATCAGAATCGGCCGGAGCCGTATGGCGGCGGCCATCTCAATGGCTTCACGTTTGCTTTTGCCCTCCCGCTGCATATCGTTGGCGAATTGCACAATCAGAATGCCATGCTTGCTGATGAGACCAATGAGCGTTACCAGGCCCACCTCGGAATAGATATTCAAGCTTGCGCCGCCGACGCCGATGCTGATAAAAATCATGGCTCCGCAAATCGACATGGGCACGCTGACGAGCACGGTGAAGGGATCACGGAAACTCTCGAACAGCGCCGCAAGGGAGAGGAATATGATGATCAGCGAAAACACGAACGTGACGAGCAACGCGCTCGATTCCTGTACATATTGCCGCGACTGGCCGGCATAATCGATGCTGTAGCCCTGGGGCAGCACTTGCGCCGCGATTTTTTTTAGCGTCTCGAGCGCCTCCCCCTGCGTGACACCGGGAGCTGTTACGCCGGAGAGCGTGGCGGCATTGAGCTGCTGAAAATGGTTGAGCGATTCAGGAACCACGGCTGTTTTGAGGCTGGTGACCGTCGATAGGGGGATCGCTTCCCCTCCCGGTTTCGTGATGTAGTAGTTCTGCAGCTGCGCGGCGTTCAAGCGGTCGCGCTGCATCACCTGGGGTATCACCTTGTAGGAGCGCCCGGCAAGGCTGAAGTAATTGACATACCCGCCCCCGAGCATGGAACCCAGTGCACCACCCACGTCGCTCATGGTCAAACCAAGCTGAGCCGCCTTATCGCGGTCGAACTCCACCGTTGTTTGTGGCTTGTCGATCTTCAGGTCGCTGTCGAGGAACGCGAACATGCCACTGGCATATGCCTTGCCCATGAGCGCCAGGGACACGTTGTTCAGCCGCTCGAACGGCTCCGTGGTGCCGATCACGAACTGAACAGGCAGGCCACGTCCCGAACCAGGCAAGGGCGAGCGCTGGAAGGCGACACTGCGCAAGCCCGCGATTCGGCCGAGATCCGCCTGCACCAGCGGCTGGATTTGGTCCGCCGTGCGTTTACGTTCCTCCCAGGGTTTCAGGACCATACCTGCAATGGTCGAGTTGAGCCCACTGATGCCGTCGAACTGGAACACATGGTCTGTTTCCGGGTACGAAACAAAGGCCTGATACACTTGCCTGGAGAAAAGCTGCGTCTGGTCAAGACTTGCATCGGGAGCCCCTGTACCCAGGCTGATAATGATGCCTTGGTCCTCCAGCGGCGCGAGTTCACTCTTCGAAGAGGCATAGAGGAAATAGATGCTGATCAGAATGATGGCGCCGAAGACGCCAATGACCGGCAGGGAATTAAGCGCTCCGTGCAGCACCCGTTCATAGGCGCGCCGCAGAGTGCTGAACTGGCTGTCGATGAAAGACGCGAACCTGCTCTGCCCGCCGTGATCAGAGGGCTTCAGGAACCGCGAACTCATCATCGGAGACAACGTCAGGGCGATGATTGCTGACACCGCGACGGCGCCGGCCAGGGTATAGGCGAATTCGGTGAACAGCGCTCCGGTGAGCCCCCCCATGAAGCCAATGGGCACATACACGGCGATGAGCACTACCGAGATCGCAACAATCGGACCAGCCAGCTCGCGCGCGCCCAGGATTGCCGCGGGTAGTGGCTTCATGCCGGCTTCCATATGGCGGTGCACGTTTTCCACCACGATGATGGCGTCGTCCACCACGAGCCCGATGGCGAGCACAAGCGCAAGAAGCGTGAGCAGGTTGATCGTATAACCGAGAATCAGCATGATGAAGAAGGCACCAATCAGGGACAGAGGCATGGCGATCGTCGGAATGATGACGGACCTGATGGAGCCGAGGAACAGGAATATCACGACCGTCACAATCAGAAGCGCTTCCACCAGCGTGACGATCACTTCGTGAATCGAGCTGTTCACGTACTTGGTGGCGTCGTACACGATGCGCCCTGCGAGGCCCTCGGGCAGCTGCTGGGCGATTGCGGGGAACGCCTTGCGAACACCGTCGATCACCGTGAGCAGGTTGGCAGTGGGCGCCACTTGGATACCGACATAGACGGCGCTCTGGCCGTCAAAAGAAACAGCGGTATCGTAATCTTCCGAGCCGAGCGATACAGTGGCGACATCACCGAGACGGACGATAGCGCCGTTTTTCGACTTGATGGCCAAGTTTCTGAATTCCTCGGCCGAATGCAGGCCTGTGTCTGCCGTGAGATCGACGGTCACCATCTGACCTTTGGTGCGGCCGACAGCAGAGATGAAGTCGTTCGCCGCCAGGGCATTGCTTACATCCGTGCCGCTTACACCGTAGGCGGCCATCTTGTCCGGGTTGAGCCAGGCCCGCAGCGCAAAGCGGCGCTGGCCGAGAATCTCGGCAGTCTGCACGCCGTCAACGGCCTGCAGCTTGGGCTGGACCACCCGGATGAGATAGTCGGTAATCTGATTCGTGGGCAGCACTTTACTGTAGAACCCGATATACATGGAATCGATAGTCTCGCCCACGGCGATGGTGATTACCGGTTGCTGCGCACCCTGCGGCAGCTGATTCAGAACCGCGTTGACCCTCGTGTTGATCTCAGTCAAGGCCTTGTTCGGGTCGTAGTTCAAGCGCAGGCTGGCCTGGATCGAGCTTACGCTCAGCATGCTCGACGAGGTGAGGTAGTCGATACCGTTGGCCTGGGCGATTGAATTTTCGAGCGGTGTTGTGATGAATCCGGCCACCAGCGCCGGATCGGCGCCGTAAAAGGTCGTTGTAACCGTCACGACCGCGTTTTGGGTCAACGGATACTGGCGAATCGGAAGGACCCCGGCCGAACGCAGACCCAGTACCAAAATCAGCAGGCTGACTACGGTCGCGAGCACCGGACGCTTTATGAAGAGATCGGTAAATTTCATGAGAAAACCCTTAATGCCGCTTCATCCCTCTTTTTTGCAAAACCCCCATCTCAAAAAACTGTCTTACTGGTCCACCGGCTTCGGCGCCACTTCATTGGACGGCTGGACCTTATTGTCAATGACTACAGGGCTGCCGTTTCTGAGTTTTAATTGGCCGCTGGTCACCACCATCTCGCCTTCCTTGAGACCTGTCAGGATCGCCACTTGATCTCCGCGCGTCTCTCCCACGGAAATGAATGATTGTTTCACGGTCAGGAGCGCCTTGTTGCCGGACCCTTTGGCGCCTTCCTCGACGATGAAGATGGTATCGCCGTAGGGGTTATAGGTCACCGCTGTCTGCGGCAGCGTCAGGTAGCGCTGTACTGCGCCGGACTGGACCTCGATTGACGCGAACATGCCTGGCAGGAGCGCATGGCGGGAATTGCTGATCAGCGCCTCAGCCTGGAAATTCCGCGTATCAGGATCCACCTTCGGATCGACCGTCGTTATCCTGCCGCTGAAGGTTCGGCCCGGATAAGTGTCGGTCTTGACGATGACTGCCTGGCCGATTGCCACATGGGATAGTTCCTGCTGCGGCAGATAAAAGTCGACATAGAGTGAATCGAGCGACTGAAGCGTGACAATCTTGTCGCCCGGATTCAGGTACTGACCGGGGTTCACCGTGCTGATTCCGAGTTTGCCCGCGAAGGGAGCGCGTATGGTTTTTTTGTCCACGAGTGCCTGCTGCTGATCGACCTGCGCCCTCTTGCTCTTAAGGTCGTCGGCTTCAGCGTCGAGTGTCGCCTGGCTCACGGCCTGCACTTCAAACTGTTTCTTGTCCCGCTCGTAGGTCGTCTGGGCCAGGTCCGCCGCTGCCTTGAACGATTCCAACTGCGCCCTATCGGCATCAGCATTGAGCTCGACCAGGAGCTGCCCCTCCTTGACCTCGTCGCCGGACTTGAAATGGAGAGAACGTACCAGCCCGGAAATCTCGCAGGTGACGTCTACGCCGCGTACAGCGCGCAGGCTTCCCACTGCCCTGAGCTGCGGCTGCCAGGGCTGATATTCGGCCTTCATCGCGGTGACGGTCGCGGGCGGAAGCTGGAGGGACGCGTATTTCTTCATCATCCGGCTCTGAAATATTTTGTAACCGAAAATGCCGCCGAACAGAACGCCGACGACTATGAGCATGATGATCATTCGCTTGGCCATAAGAGATATCTCCACGGTGACTGCCGAGTGTCAAAAACTTGTTTGCTGTCATTCCGGATTGTCCGGACGCGTTTTTTCCAGATCGCTTTATCAGGCGCCTTCATTCCGGGCGAACCGGAGCGCCTCATTCTTGCTTCGTACCCGTTGCCGCTTCCGCCTGCGGCGTCCTGTTCCACCATCCGCCCCCCAAAGCCTGAAACAGCGCGGCAGTATCGGCAAACCGCGCAGCCTGTGCGGCAACCAGGTTTATACGAGCCTCCTGGTGCTGGCGCTCTGCGTTGAGCAGCGACAGGTAATTCACCGCTCCGAGCTGGAACTGCTTTTGCGTAAGATCGAATGTCTCGGCCGCCGCCGCTTCGGCGTTCGTTTGCGCCTTGAGCGTCTGCGCATCGGCATCGAGCGCGCGCAGTACGTCAGCCACGTTCTGGAAGGCGAGAAGCACCGTGGCGCGGTACTGGGCATCGGCCTGGTCGTAAGCGGCCACCGCTGCGCGACGTTTGGCACTCAGCTCTCCGCCGTGAAACAAGGGCTGCAGCAGCCCTCCGGTCAGGCTCCATATTGCTGCGTTGCTGCTGAAGAGATTGCCCGTACTGCTCGATTCCCACCCGACGCTGCCGCTGAGTGTGATCTGCGGATACATCGCCGCTGTGGCCACGCCGATCTGGGCGCTTGCCGCGTGCAGCAGGGCCTCCGAAGCCTGGATGTCAGGGCGCTGCCGGACAAGGGACGACGGCAGGCTGACCGGCAGCTCCTGCGGCAGCTGCAGCCCTTCGAGGTTGAACTCAGGCAGCGATGCGGCATCGCTCGGCAGTTTGCCGGCCAGTACGGCGAGCTGGTGGCGGGTCTGCGCCAGCGCTTTTTCCAGAGCCGGCAGCGTGGCCTGGGTCTGCGCCAGCTGCGCACGCTGGGCAAGGACGTCGGCGCGCGTCACCGCCCCGAGCTGGAACTGGCGCTCGACCACCTCGAGCTGTTTTTCCTGGTCCGCGATGATCTCCCGGGTTGCGCGGATCTGCGCGCGCTGCAGCGCTTCCTCGATCGCGGCGGTTACGATATTCGAGGTGATCGTGAGGTAGGCGCCTTCCAGTTGAAAACGCTCGTAGTCGACCTGGGAACGGAGCGCTTCAAGCTCGCGCCGCGCGCCTCCGAACAGGTCGAGCGCGTACTGTACATTCACCGAAGCATTATAAAGGGTAAAGGCGGGGAACGAGGTGGACGGCTCGCCGAACTCGGCGCCTGAGATTTTCTGCCGGGAAGCCGAAACGCCGGCATCCACACGCGGGAAAAGAGCCGAACCGACCACCGCGCGAAGATTTTCCTGCGCCTGGCGGAGCGTGGCTTGCGCCGCAGCCAGTGTTGGGTTGTCAGCCAGTGCCCGGCGGATCAGCTCATCTAGCTGCGCTGAATGCAGCAGTGTCCACCACTGGGCGGGGATGTCCTGCCCGAGAGCAAAGCGCTGCGAGACTCCGCCCGTACCCGACGTAGATACAGTTTCAGACGGCAGAGCAGTTGCTGTGTAGACGGTCGTGTCAGGGGCTGCCGGCGCGTGGAAATTCGGTCCAACGGCACAGGCGGTCATTACCATTCCCGCGACGGCAGCAATTGAGGTTTTTGCCAGAAAAGTGCCTCTCATATTATTACGCTCCGACATTTCTGTTGTGCGGTGATCCTAAAGGAAGGGGGGATCTCGCATTATTCTTTATATAATTAAAAGCATATCACAGAAAGGCAGCTGCTTTTTACATGGCCGAAAATTAAGAATAAAGTAGCAAAAAATAAAAACGGCTCAGCCTCATGCCGGTCGGAGGAGGTGAGGGCAGAAGATTCCAGGATGGTGATAGGCGTGCTGACTTTCACGGAGCGACTTTTTTAATATCTTTTCTGATCAGAAGAAAGAATGATTTTGTCCAAGGAAGGCCGCATCCTCTGTGGCGCTCATCGCCCGGGTTCCCTGCTCTACAGGCCGTATCTTTCGAAGGGCATCCGCTGAAGGATGATGAGGCGTTTATCTCACGACTGCCGCGCAAGGGGCCGCTACAATTCTATTTCATTGTATGACGTATATACGAAAAGGGTGAAGTCGTTTGGGATGCGGTCATGCCTAAGAACGACGGACGGTGACAAGTTTTCGAGGGCGAATTTGACCATATCCTCGGGCGACGTAAAATTGAGCTCCACATCCTTGACCGGCGTGTGTGACGACAGTGCGCTCAGCGCCATTGCCTTGTTGCAATGTTTAAAGAGCGTGACCAGCGCGTTCCGAAGGTCGTCCTGGACGCCGGGCACCCGCAGGTTGAAGACCCCGCAGATGAAAATGTAATCGTAATACCCCTCCAGATTGTCATCGTCGATGTTCATCACCCTGAACGTGCACTCGGGATATTTCTTTTTTGCTACATTGATGAAATTTTCGTTGATGTCGACTCCGGTGTAGTGGACATTGATGCCCCGCCGCTTCAGAAATTTATAAAAATCTGCCATGCCGCAGCCGTAATCAAGGACCTTTTGGCTGTTCAGGTCCGGAGCGATATCGAGGAACGTGTGATACCGCCTGAGCTGGCCCTGCGGCGTCCAGCGAAGCGCCTCCGGACGGTCGCCGAATTTTTTGTAGTGCAGGTTGTAAAACGATAAAAGCTGCTCTTTCGAAAGAGGATCCATGAATTTTCTCCGCGAGAATTCTTTATTATACTGTATCGGGAAATCCAAGACAACAAAGAAGCGCGGTGTGATCCCAGCCTCTTTAACCCTTTAGTAATACAGCACTAAATTCATCTTACTTTAAATGTTTTGCTTGACAAATTTTGCCCGTTGAATTATCATGCATCCGTTTTAGAAGTTGTAGTAATTTAAAATTTAATACTGCAGGGAGTAGTGTATGACACCAGGTACCTATCTTCCGGAACACTTTCTGCCAGTGGTGGTTTTTCTGCTGCTTGGCACCGTGGTAGGCCTCGGGATGCTGTTCGTGAGCTGGATTCTCCGGCCGCGGAACCCCTATCCCGAGAAGCTGATCACCTATGAGTCCGGCATCACCCCCTTCATGGACGCCCACCAGAAGTTCTCCATCCGGTATTACATCGTCGCAATGCTGTTCCTCATCTTCGATATCGAAGCCGTGTTCCTCTACCCCTGGGCTGTCGCGTACAACCACATCGGCCTTTATGGCTTCGTGGAAATGGTCATCTTCGTCGCCATCCTCGTCGTGGGGTATGTGTACGCATGGAAGAAAGGGGCCCTTGAATGGGAGTGATTCAGAATATTTTAGAAGAAGGCTATGTCTCGACAACGATCGACGGGTTCCTGAACTACTGCCGGTCCTGCTCGATCTGGCCTATGACGTTCGGACTAGCATGCTGCGCCATCGAGATGATCCAGTATTATTCCGCCCCCCAACACGATTTTGACCGTTTCGGCACCGTGCCGCGTCCCTCGCCGAGGCAATCGGACCTTCTGCTTGTCGCCGGCACACTGTCAAAAAAAATGGCCCCGATCGTGCGGCGCGTTTACGATCAGATGCCCGAACCGCGATACGTTATCGCCATGGGCAGCTGCGCGGGATCGGGCGGTATCTTCAATACCTATGCTGTGGTGCAGGGCGTTGATAACATTGTCCCCGTGGACGTCTATATCCCGGGCTGTCCTCCTCGCCCCGAAGCCCTGATGAATGGCATTATGAAGCTTCAGGAAAAGATCAGGAAAGAGCACTACGTCCGGAAGTAATAAGACACCGAACACCTTAGCCACTCATTTATCGAACCGGGAACCACGCACCACGAGCGTTCAGCGGGTGCGGCCGGGAACGAGGTTGTATGGACCCTTTACAGATCGCAAAAATGATAGAAGAAAAATTCGCAGGTCAGGTCCTTGAAACGATGGCGTACGCCGGCCAGGTCGCCGTATCGCTCAAGAAAGACCTGATCAAAGACGTCTGCCTTTTCCTCCGTGATGAACCCTCCCTGAAGATGGATCACCTTGCCGATCTCACTGCAGTTGATTATTCCCGATATCCCGGCGATAAGGGCCCGCGATTCGAGGTCGTATATAACCTGATATCAACGGTGTATCGCCATCGGATTCGCCTGAAAATTAGAGTGCCGGAAGAAGACCCGCGGGTAGACACAGTATCTTCCGTTTGGCACACGGCTGACTGGCACGAACGCGAAACGTATGACCTCATGGGGATCAAATTCGACGGCCACCCCGACCTCCGCAGAATCCTGCTGACCGAGGATTGGGAGGGGCATCCGCTCCGGAAGGAATACCCCTTAAAAGGCTTCTAGAGAGAAAGTTCAGAGTCCAACATTCAATGCGCAAGACCTTTGAATGATGCGGGGATTGAGCGCTCGAATTTTGATTTGAACTTTGGATTTTGATATGAGTCATTTATGGTGAGAATATGTCTCCTACTGACACAGAGAAAAAAGAAATAGTCCAGAAGGAAATAACGCTCAACATGGGCCCGCAGCATCCGGCGACGCACGGTGTTCTCCGGCTGGTTGTCGACCTTCAGGGTGAAACGGTGGTCGGTTGCGATCCCCGTCCTGGTTATCTTCACCGCGGGATAGAAAAGTGGATGGAAAACAGAACCTACCACCAGATCATTCCCATGACGGATCGATTGGAGTACATCACCGGAATGAACAATAACCTCGGCTGGGTCGTTGCCGTGGAAAAGCTTGCCGGCATCACAGTTCCCGACCGGGCGCAGTTTATCAGGACGCTGACCGCCGAGCTGTCCCGGCTCTCGGGCCATCTCGTTTGGCTCGGCACTCATGCACTCGATATCGGCGCCATGACGGTTTGCATGTATACCCTGCGCGAACGGGAACTGGTTCTCGATCTTCTGGAAATGGCGTCGGGAGCGCGCCAGACCGTGAGCTACGCTCGCATCGGTGGTATCCGGAACGATGTTTCCCGCGATTTTATCGATAAAACCCGGGAGTTTACCGAGATCTTTCCCAAACGCCTTGAGGACTACGACACGCTCATCCGCCAGAACCGCATCTGGCTCAAGCGCACCGTGGGCATCGGTGTGTTCTCGGCGGAGGAAGCGGTTAATTACGGCCTCACCGGCGGCACGCTTCGCGGTTCGGGAGTGAACTACGATCTGCGGAAAGTTGAGCCTTACGCTGCCTATGATAAGGTCGAATTCGATGTCCCCCTGGGCAAGAACGGCGACGTTTACGACCGATATGTCGTGCGCATAGAAGAGATGCGCCAGAGCAACCGAATCATCAAGCAGTGCCTCGACATGATGCAGCCCGGTCCCATAACAACCGATGACCCGCGTTATGCCATACCGGAGAAAGTGAACGTGATGCAGAGCATGCAGTCGCTTGCGCATCAGTTCGTGCTCATGAGCAAGTGGGTTCCCATGCCCAAGGGAGAAGTATATGTTGCCACCGAAGCGCCGAAGGGCGAGCTCGGTTTTTATATTGTGAGCGACGGGAGCGGCAGGCCCTACCGCGTCAAGATCCGGGCCCCCTCGTATGTGCATGTGAGCGCCCTGCCGAAGATGGTGACCGGCCATATGCTGGCCGACGTCATTGCATGCATCGGCACGATCGACATTGTTCTCGGCGAGTGCGACCGGTAGGTCAGAGGGAACCCGCATGAAACTGAGAGAGATCGCCAGTCTTCTCCAAGCGCAGGTGCTCGTCGGAAACGGTCTCCTCGATGAGATCGAGGTGGATCAGTGCTTCAGCGCGGACCTGATGAGCGATGTGCTTGGCCGCACGTATGCGAACGGCATCCTGATCACGGGGCTCACGAACCCCCAAGCGGTGCGGACGGCTGACATAGCTGACATCAAGGCGGTCTGCGTTGTGCGCGGGAAACAGCCGGAACCGGATACCGTGGCACTGGCAAAGCAGAAGGAGATACCCCTTTTCATCACCAAACTGACGATGTTCGAGGCCTGCGGTATTCTCTATCAAAGCGGCCTGAGGGGGGTTGCCGAACGGCAATAGGTTAATGGCACTGCAGGGTAAAGAGCCGGACACGCTGGACCGGGTGACCAAGACACAGGAAATGGCTTACGAAGTCACCGTCGGCGAGGTCATGGCCCCCAAAATGGTGAGCGTGAGCCCGGATCAGACCATGGCGGAGTTCAGGTTTATTCTGCGAGACAACCGCATCTCCGGAACACCGGTGGTCGAGAACAACAAGCTCGTGGGCATGGTCAGCATTGAAGACCTGATCAATGCCCTTGCTGACAACGCGATCAACGCTCCCATCCGGGAGAGGATGAAAACGCAAGTTCACTGTCTCTATGACGACGAGCTGCTCGTTCACTGCATTGCAAAATTTTCCAAACTGGGGTTCCGGCGCTATCCTGTATTGAACCGGAAGGAAGAACTCGTCGGCATCATCACCAAGGGGAGCATCGTCGAAGGATTGCTCAAGATGCTCGAGATCGAATATGAGCAGCACGAGTCAAAGAGTGCTGTAGTGCGCCAGCGACCCACGGTGAAAAAGTTCTTTGAAGATGTGACGGCCGACGAGATTAGCTTCATGTTCAAATACAATGTAATAGGTCAATCCCTGAAGGTGGCGGGTAAAGCGGCCAGCGAGCTGAAAAACGCGCTGAAAAAACTGGGTGTCTGTCCTCCGCTTCTCCGAAGAATCGGAGTGGCAACCTATGAAGCGGAGATTAATCTCGCATCGTATACGAAGGGCGGAGAGATTCGCGCCCAAGTGGAGAAATGGGGGATCACCGTTGAAGTCATTGACAGCGGACCCGGGATCCCCGATATCGAACTGGCCATGCAGCCGGGATATTCCACGGCGCCTGACTGGGTGCGGGAGTTGGGTTTCGGCGCGGGAATGGGTCTGGTCAACATAAAGAAGTGTGCCGACGAGATGATTCTGAAATCCACCGTGCCCGATGGAACGCACTTGACCATGCAGTTTTATTATACAAGCTGACTCCACGGTTGTGCAGTTCGAGCGCAGCGGGGTGCGGCGAAAGGAACCTCCGGTTTTCGCCGGAGGGGTTCTACCGAACCAGCCATGACCCTGAATGATTTAGTAAAAGAATTCGGTCTTGAAGTGAAAGCTGGCGCCGGCCTTCTCGACCGGGAAGTTGCCGGTGGATATGTAAGCGATCTTCTTTCAGATGTGCTGGCGCACGCCGAGGACGGGGTTCTGTGGGTCACGCTCCATATTCATCAGAACATCGTCGGTGTGGCTTCACACAAAGGGTTGGCGGGCATCGTGCTGGTCCAAGGAAGAGTTCCCGAGAAAGATACGGTGGCAAAGGCCGAAGAAGAGGGGATTCCGATCATGGTCACCGACCTTTCGGCCTTCGAATTCGTCGGCAGGCTCTATAAGGCGGGGATCCGTGGCGCTTAGGCGCGTAAAGGCCGATCTACACGTACATACCTGTCTGTCCCCTTGCTCCGGTCTTGCTATGTCGCCTCGTGAAGTGGTAAGCGCGGCGATGCGCAAGGGAATGGACCTGATCGGTGTGTGCGATCATAATTCCGCGGAAAACGTTCTGGCCGTGAAAAAAGCGGGTGAGCGGAACGGACTGATGGTGCTTGGCGGGATGGAGATTGCTTCCTCCGAAGAAGCGCACATCCTGGCGTTCTTTGACGATGATGATGATCTGCTGGCGTTCCAGGAGTATGTTTATGAACACCTCGTGGGCAGAAATGATGAGCATGCCTTCGGCCTGCAGGTTATCGCGGATGATGAAGACGGCGTGACCGGTTTTTGCGACCGCCTCCTGATTGCGGCGACGACGCTTCCCGCGGAAGCAATCGTCTCGAGGGTGCGCGCGGCAAGAGGCGAAAGTCTGGTGATCGCCGCACATGTGGACCGCGAATCGTTCAGCATCATCGGCCAGCTTGGATTCATTCCCCCGTCATTGGCATTGGATGCCGTTGAAGTCTCAGCACGCATGAGTGCGAACGAGGTGCGGGAGCGGTTTCCTGACTGCAAAAAATTCCCGGTGATAACCGGTTCCGATGCGCACGGGCCCGAGGACATCGGCAAACGATTCACCTGCTTCACCATTGCCGACGGTACGGCGGCTGAAATCAAAAAGGCGCTTGCGGGCAGGGATGGCAGGAAGGCGGAATGCTGAGGCGGTGGAAGATATCTCGCTCCATATTCTCGATATCGCCGAGAACTCGGTCCGCGCCGACGCAAGAACAATCGAGATCACGGTAACGAGGGATATTCAGCGGGACCTGCTTCTGGTCGAAGTAAGCGACGACGGCAGGGGAATGGATCCGGCGACGCTCGCGAAGGTCCGGGACCCGTTCTTTACCACGAAACACAAGAAAACCGGTCTGGGAATTCCGTTCCTGTCCCAGACAGCGGAGCAGACGGGCGGGAAGGTCACGGTAGAGTCCGTGCCAGGCAAGGGTACGAAAGTAAGGGCCGTCTTCGGATGGAGCCATGTTGACCGGCCGGCGATCGGAAACTTAGCCGATACGCTGATGACCCTCATAGCGGGCCATCCTGATCTTGATATCGTTTATACCGAACACGAGGGCGAACGGGTCTTCCGTTTCGACACACGGGAGATCAAAAGCGAACTCGAAGATGTCCCCATCAGCGCACCGGAGGCCCTCAGCGCGGTGCGAGACATGCTGCGGGAAGAGATACGGCTCAAACAGTAATATTTCAACGGGAACAAAAGAGGTAGATCATGAGTAACGATGCGGTTGCACAGCCGCCTATCAGCGAAGGCGCGGATATTATAACGTCGGATATGTACCGGAAAATCGACGCGATCATCGAAAAGTACAAGGACAAACCCGGTTCGCTCATCCCGGTACTCCAGCAGGCACAGGATGTTTGCGGCTACCTGCCCCATATCGTCCAGCGCTATATCGCCAAGGGGCTCAAGATGTCGCCGAGCGTGGTCTTCGGCGTGGCAACCTTCTATTCCTTCTTCACACTGGTCCCTCGCGGCAAGCACGTGATTCGCGTCTGTCTGGGAACGGCGTGCTATGTGAAACGGAGCGAGGAAATTCTCGAAAAAATCAAGGACGAACTGGATCTCGAGGTCGGGGAAATCACCAGGGACAAGAAATATTCCCTGGAAGCGGTGCGATGCCTCGGCGCCTGCGGTCTTGCCCCCGTTGTGGTTGTGGGCCAGGACACCTACGGCGACGTGGTCGCCACCAAAGTGATGGACATTATCAAGAAGTACGAATAAAAACACGGAAAAGACAGGTGAGCCATGGCTAAACTGACGATCGCAGACTTGAAAAAAATCAAAGAAAATTATCACGCGAACCAGGCGCTGCGCGAGGGCGGTTTCCGCGTAAAGATCACCGTTCACATGGGGACCTGCGGGATCGCCGCCGGCGCCCGGGGCATCATGAACGTGGTGATGGAGGAAATGGCGAAGTCCAACCTGAAGGATGTTGCGGTCACCACATCGGGCTGCGCCGGACTCTGCAGCCAGGAACCCATGACCACCATTGAGCTATCAGGCGAACCGCCAGTGAAGTACATCTCGCTGACGGAAGACAAGATGCGTAAAATTTTTGCCGAACATGTCATCGGCGGCAAACCGGTGGCAGACTTCGCCCTGGTCGTGGGGCATGAGACGACGTATTAAGACATCGGTTTAAACCGTTCGGACTGGACAAACAGCTTAAACTGCTGAATGGAGTTAGATATCGTGGAGACAACCTACCGCTCAAACATAATGATCTGCGCAGGAACAGGCTGCGTGGCAAACGGATCACTCAAGGTCAAGGATGCGCTTGAGACCGAGCTCATCAAGCGAAACCTCCATAACGAGGTCAAGATCGTCCTGACCGGCTGCAACGGGTTCTGCGCCAAGGGACCAGTGATAGTGGTCTATCCCGAAGACATTTTCTACCAGCTCGTGAAACCCGAGGACGTCCCGCACCTTGTCGAGGAGCATTTCATCAAAGGCAGACCGGTCGAAAAATTCCTTTATACGCCACCGACGGAAAAAAAGACGATCCCGGTGATGAACGAGATCCCCTTCTTCAAACACCAGGTGCTCCGTGCACTGCGTAACCGGAGCCTCATCGACGCCGAAAAGATGGAGGAATACATCGCCCGGGACGGCTATTTGGCCGCGGCCAAGGCACTCACCGAGATGACTCCTGAACAAATCGTGAACGAGGTGAAGAAGTCGGGCCTCCGCGGACGCGGCGGTGCCGGATTTCTCACCGGCCTTAAGTGGGAGCTCTGCGCGCGTGTGCAGGGGGACGTCAAGTACATCCTGTGCAATGGCGACGAGGGCGACCCGGGAGCGTTCATGGATCGCAGTGTCATGGAGGCCGATCCGCATTCCGTACTCGAGGGAATGATCATTGCGGCAAAGGCGATCAACGCACACTACGGGTATATCTACGTCCGCGCCGAGTATCCGCTGGCAGTGCACCGCCTCCAGCTTGCGATCGATCAGGCCAAGGAGAATGGCCTGCTGGGCAAGGATATCCTCGGAACCGGCTACGATCTCGATATTGAAATCTACCAGGGCGCCGGCGCATTTGTTTGCGGCGAGGAAACTGCCCTCATGGCGTCCATCGAGGGCAAGCGCGGCATGCCGAGGCCCAAGCCGCCGTTCCCGGCGGTCAAAGGTCTGTGGATGAGGCCCTCGGTGCTGAACAACGTCGAGACGTTTGCCAACGTGCCGCCGATCATCCTGAACGGGGCTGATTGGTTTGCGAGCCTCGGGACCGAGAAGAGCAAGGGGACAAAGGTCTTTGCGCTCTCCGGCGCTCTCAATAATATCGGTCTCGTCGAGGTGCCCATGGGCACTCCGCTCAAGACCATCATCTTCGACATCGGCGGCGGTATCAAGAACAACCGGAAGTTCAAGGCCGTGCAGATGGGAGGCCCGTCCGGCGGCTGCATTCCCAATTCGCTCATTGATACACCTGTGGATTTCGAGAACATCAACAAAACCGGCGCGATCATGGGTTCCGGCGGCATGGTCGTCATGGACGAGACTACCTGCATGCCGGCCATGGCCAAATTCTTTCTCGAGTTCACCGAGGACGAGTCCTGCGGCAAGTGTGTGCCCTGCCGCATCGGAAACAAGACGCTTCTTACGATCCTTACCCGCATCACAAACGGCGAGGGACGCGAGGGCGACCTTGAACTGCTGCTCAATCTCTCGCAACAGATCAAGGACACGTCGCTCTGCGGCCTGGGCCAGACCTCGCCGAACCCGGTTCTCACGACGATCAAATACTTCCGCGAGGAGTACGAAGCTCACATCAAGGAGCACAAGTGCCCTGCACGGGTCTGTACGCCGCTGGTCAAGTTCGTGGTGGACCCGAACAAGTGCAAAAAGTGCGGCCAGTGCTTCAAGGCATGCCCGGCCGGCGCGCTGAAATGGGAAAAAGGCCAGGTTGCCTACATCGATCCGGAGAAGTGCACGAAATGCAAGTCCTGTATCAAGGCGTGCCGGTTCTGGTCGATTGACTGATTTTTGAACGATTGGGAACAGCAGGCCCCGCACAGACGGGGGGACGCACAGTGAAACTAATGTCAGGTCTAAGATTCGAAACCGCGTTTCACGGTAAGTCCTGGCGAAGTCAAGAACCGTGGTTTCATATATATCAAAAAAGGTAGAAATCTATGCAGAAGATAACGGTTACAGTTGACGGAAAAAAAGTCGAGGTGCCTCTTGGAGCGACGATTCTCGAGGCGGCGAATGCCGCGGGATCGCGGGTCCCGACGCTGTGTCACGACAATAAGCTTCATCCCTTCGGCGCGTGCAGGATTTGCCTCGTCGAAGTGGAGGGCACACCCCGCAAGTTCACGCCTTCCTGCACGACGCCGGCAACGGACAACATGGTCGTAAAGACCTCGACGCCCTCGCTCATCGAGGCGCGGAGGATGGTGCTCGAACTGCTGCTGATCAAGCATCCCCTCGACTGCCCGGTCTGCGACAAGGCGGGCGAGTGTTCCCTCCAGGACCTCGTGCACGAGTACGGGCTGGGTCCGAGCAGGTTCGATGCAGAGAAGGGCTACCTCCCGCCGGATTATGAAAGCGCGATCATCGAGCGCAACATCAGCCGGTGCATTCTCTGCGGAAAATGCGTCCGAATCTGCGACGAACAGAATGCCGTGGGCGAATGGGCCTTCACGCGGCGTGGAACGCGGGCACGGATCAGTACTGATTTCGACCGGCCCCTGGACTGCGAGTTCTGCGGCGAATGCGTGGAAATCTGCCCGGTGGGCGCGCTCACCACGCGCCAGTTCAAGTACAAGGCCCGGTCATGGAATCTCGAAGCGGCCTCGTCGGTCTGCAATTACTGCGGTTGTGGCTGCAATGTGTCCTATGAGACCCGTGACGGCAAAATCATGCGGGTCGGCCCCGCAAAAAACAATTATCTCTGCACCAAGGGCAGGTTTGGCTGGGACGCCATACATCATGCCGATCGTCTCACCACGCCGAAGATGCGCGTGGGAGGGGACCTCGTGGACTGCACCTGGGAAGAGGCGCTGTCGGTCATTGCGACCAATCTCAACGTGATCAAGGGCAAGAGCGGCGCTGACAGTATAGGAGGTTTGGGATCGGTCAGGACCACGAACGAGGACAGCTATGTGTTCCAAAAATTCCTGCGCGACGTCGTGGGGACCGGCAACGTGGACATGCTGGCCAGGCTCAAAACGCCGAAAGGTCTTAATACGGCCTTCTTTTCCGGGGAGCTGAACAGGATTATTGAACATGAAGTTGTGCTCGTGCTCGACCGGAACGTGGGCGAGATCAACCCGCTTACGGGCATCGAGATTGTCCGTGCCGTCAACAAGAAAGATCGGAAACTGATTCTCGTGAACGATGAGTACAACAAGTTCAATAAGATCGCGACAGTCGTACTTCCCATGAGCATGGATAAGGCACTCGATGAGCTGCTTTCGGCACTCTTAGCACCGGCCGGAAATGAAGCAGGAAAGGCAGCGGAGCTTCTCAAGGGAGCAAAGAACGTGGCGATCATTGTGCCTGCGCAGCTTTCGGACAAGGATCTCCAGAGGATCAGGGATCTGGCCGGAAAGCTCCAAAATGTTACTTTCTATCCCCTGGTGCGAAGGAGCAATTATCAGGGATCGCTTGATATGGGTATCATTTCCGGTTATCTTCCCGGTTACCGGAAAACGGAGAAACCGGGTATGAACGCCGTCGAAATGCTCAACGCGATCAAGACCGGCACGCTTGCCTCTCTCTATATCATGGGAGATGATCCCGTGGGAAGTGATCAGGGCCTAAAGCAAACCCTCGAGAAGCTCGAGTTCCTCGTGGTCCAGGACATCTTTATGACCGAGACCGCGAAGCTCGCCCATGTCGTGCTGCCGGCCGCCAGTTCGGCGGAGAAGTCCGGGACCTTCACCAACGTTGAGCGCAGGCTCCAGCAGTTGAACAAGGCGGAAGAACCCGTCGGGGAATCGCGCCTGGACTGGGAGATCATCCAGGAAGTCGCGAACAGGATGGGCGGCTCCCTGAACTACGGCTCCGACCGGGACATCCTGAAGGAGATCCGGTCCGTCGTCCCGTCTTACGCCGATCTCGCCGTTGGTGCTTGCTGGGCGCGCGAAAAGTCGCCGCTTGCCGGTTCGTCAGAGGACCTCTCGCTTGCATCGGATACCATCATGAAGCAGGAAGTAATCACGGCGGAGCGGCTGCTCTTTTCCTCGGGGGTCAGCATCACACGTTCTCACGAAATCGGAACGATTAGACATTACAAGATCGAAGTGTAGGAGCAGAAAATGCCCGGAACGAACCAAGTACTTCACATTCTCCTTGCGATAGGCATCCCCGCTGTCATACTGCTGGCATTTATCCTGGCCAACGCCATGTACTTGCAGCTCATGGAGCGCAAGGTGCTCGCGCACATGCAGGGGCGTCTGGGGCCGATGCGCACCGGCTGGCATGGGGTTCTTCAGCCGATCGCCGACGCGGTCAAATTCCTGATGAAAGAGGATATCATTCCCGCGAAAGCCGACAAGTGGGTGTTCAGAATAGCTCCCTTGATCCTGCTCGTGATGGCCTTCGGCGCCATGGTGGTGATTCCGTTTGGTCCGCCCACCAACTTCTTCGGACTTCTGTCGAACAAGGTTCCGCTCTGGGTGTCCAACCTGAACGTCGGCGTGCTCTTCATCCTTGCCTTCTCGAGCGTGGGAACCTACGGCGTGATCATGGCAGGCTGGGCTTCGAACAATAAATACTCGCTCATGGGCGGATTTCGTTCAGCCGCCCAGATGATCAGCTACGAGATTCCGATGGCATTTGCGGTTCTCACCGTGGTGCTCATGGCGGGGTCACTCAATTTGTCCGACATCGTGAACGCCCAAACTCACCGGTGGTTCATTGTTGCACTGCCTGTCGGGCCGGTGGCCTTCTACCTCTACCTCATGTCGGGTATCGCCGAGACGAACCGCGTGCCCTTTGACCTGCCGGAAGCGGAGAGCGAACTGGTGGCGGGGTACTTCACCGAGTACAGCGGCATTCGCTTCGGTATCTTCTACATGGCCGAATACATGAACATGATCGTGGTTTCCCTTCTCGTTTCAATCCTGTTCCTGGGCGGCTGGCTTCCGGTCCAGATTCTACCGCATACCCTTGGGCATGTCGCCCTGATCGCATTTATCAATAAGATACTCGCGGCCATCCCGCCGACGATCTGGCTGCTGGGAAAGCTGTATTTCTTTATCTTCTTCTACATGTGGCTGCGCGCCACACTTCCGCGGTACCGGTACGACCAGCTCATGGGGATATCGTGGAAGATCATGCTGCCCCTTTCGCTGGTCACGTTGCTGGTTGCAGCGGGCATGAAACAGATTGGATGGTTGTAAAACAAGTTCGGAAATCAGCGTTCGGGGTCAGGAGTATAAAACGATGAGTAAAATGAACAAGCTGCTCAAAACGATCTTTCTGGTCGAAATTGCCCAGGGCATGGCATTGACACTCAAGACCATGCTGAAACCGGCAATTACACGGCAGTATCCGACGTTCAAGCGCAAACCGATCCCCGGGTCGCGCGGGCTGCACGCCATGCGGCGCGACGATTCAGGCCAGAAAGAGCGCTGCATCGGGTGCGGCTTGTGCGAAGCGGTCTGCCCGTCGAAAGCCATCACGGTGGTGACCTCCGAGGGGGTGGAGCACGATAAAGTCGTAAATTCCTACGAGCTTGACCTGCTCCGCTGCGTGTTCTGCGGTTTCTGCATCGATGCATGCCCCGTATCGGCAATCATTATGACGCCCGAGTTCGAACTGGCCTGCTATTCAAGAAAAGACGCGTTCTATACCAAGGATCGGCTTGTCGCAGTGGGCGACCACTACCTGGGCGGGAAGGCGGTAAAAAAGTAATATGATAAACAAGCTTATATTCCTCTATTTTGCCGCGGTCATCCTGGTGTCTGCCGTACTCATGGTCACACGCAGGAATCCTGTGCACAGCGTGATGTTCATGCTGCTCCTGTTCTTCCACATCGCCGGCGTCTTCGTGCTTCTGAATGCGGAATTTCTTGCGGCAGTACAGTTGATCGTATACGCCGGAGCAATCCTGATCCTGTATCTCTTTGTCGTGATGCTCCTGAACGTTGACCGGGAAAGCGCCGCCGCCCGGGCGAACCGTTTCTGGCCCTGGATGATCTGTTTCGGCCTGTTGGTCGCCGGTGAGGTGATGCTCTTGGTTGCACGGGGTACGTTCCCGGCAGAGGAGGGAAAGACCATGCGGCTTGCCAGCAGCGGCATCCGAGAGCTCGGCATATTGCTTTATCAGAATTACCTGGTGCCTTTCGAAGCCGCGTCCATCATTCTGCTCGTCGGACTCGTGGGGGCAGTGACGCTGGCGAAGAAAAAGGCGAATGATTAGAAACCCAAGAGTCTGATGAAGTTTGTTGCGTTTGTAGAGTTTATCGAGTCGATCCTGTCTGGGGATGTGGCTATAACTCTTCAGACTTCATGAACTCTTTAGATTCTCTCGACTCATCCTGGAGGTTTTATGATTCCCTTGTCCTGGTATATCATGCTGAGCGCGGCACTGTTCACCATCGGCGTCGTCGGCGTTCTGAGCCGCCGCAATATTTTCATCATCCTGATGTCCATTGAACTAATGCTGAATGCGGCGAACATCAACTTCGTGGCGTTCTCACATTACCTGCAGTCGCTTACGGGCCAGATTTTCGTTATATTCGTCGTCACCGTTGCCGCGGCCGAGGCCGCTGTGGCGCTGGCAGTCATCATCCTTCTCTCGCGCAACCGCGGGAGCGTTTATGTGGATGAGTTCAATATCATGAAGGGCTAAAGGATTCGATAGAGTTCACAGAGTTAGACCCAACGGCTCGATGCCCCTTACTCAGCGAACTCTACCACTCTACTGATTCAATAGGCTCGAATACCGGGAGAGTTTATGATCAAATACGCTTTCATACCGCTGCTGCCGTTCGCCGGATTTCTGATCGCAGGATTGTTTGGGAAGTACCTGAAGGAAAAGGCCGCCTATTTCGCCATCGCGGGCGTCATCGGCGCCTTCATGCTCGCGGTCACCGCCTTCTTCGATGTGCTCGGCGGCGCGAAAATCAACGAGAACCTGTACTCCTGGATTTCTATCGGCACCTTTTCGGTAAACATGGGTTTTCAGATTGATCAGCTTACCGCGGTCATGCTTCTCGTGGTGACTACGCTCAGTTCGCTGATCCACATTTATTCCGTGGGCTACATGCACGGCGACAAGGGCTATCCCCGGTTTTTCTCCTACCTGGCGCTCTTCACGTTCTTCATGCTCGTCCTGGTAATGGCCAATAATTTCCTGGTTATGTTTGTGGGGTGGGAAGGCGTGGGCCTCTGCTCGTACCTCCTGATTGGATTCTGGTATGAGAAAAAATCGGCGGCCGACGCCGGGGTCAAGGCTTTCGTGGTGAACCGCGTAGGCGACTTCGGGTTCATGCTCGCCGTCCTGCTCATATTCGTGACCTTCGGGACGCTCGATTTTTCCGAGGTCTTTGCTTCAGTCGGGACGTCGGTAACGAACCAAAGCTATCACCTCTTCGGCGGCGATATCTCCGTTATTACGCTGATCGCGCTTCTCCTATTCCTGGGCGCCACCGGTAAATCGGCCCAGCTTCCTCTGTATGTCTGGCTGCCCGATGCCATGGAAGGCCCGACGCCGGTCAGTGCCCTGATCCACGCCGCGACCATGGTCACGGCAGGCGTGTTCATGGTTGCGCGCTGTGCGCCGATCTTCTCGCTGTCCGAGACCGCGATGAACACCGTGGCGATCGTCGGAGGACTGACCGCGGTTTTCGCCGCAACGATCGGCTTGGTGCAGAACGACATCAAACGCGTCATCGCCTATTCCACCATCAGCCAGCTGGGCTATATGTTCCTGGGGCTGGGCGTTGGCGCCTTCTCCGCAGGAATCTTCCACCTCACGACGCATGCCTTCTTCAAGGGCCTCCTCTTCCTTGCTTCGGGCAGCGTGATCCATGCGCTGTCGGGTGAGCAGGACATGCGCAAGATGGGCGCGCTCAAACCCAGGATCAAAATTACCCATTGGGTGTTCATCATCGGCTCGCTGGCGCTGGCCGGCATTTTCCCCTTTGCGGGTTTCTTCAGCAAGGACGAAATTCTCTGGAGCGCTTATAACGCTTCCTCGCTTGGCCGGATGCTCTGGGTGCTGGGCGTCGCGGGAGCATTCATGACGGCATTTTATTCCTTCCGGCTCATCTATCTTACTTTTTATGGGAAGTCACGGATGGCTCATGATGTCGAACATCATGTGCACGAGTCCCCGAAGGTGATGACGGTGCCGCTCATGATCCTCGCATTCTTCTCGATTGTCATAGGCTGGATCGGGATGCCTGGCGCCATCATACCTCATGCGAACCTGTTCGGCGATTTTCTGGCCCCGCTTTTCCCCCATACAGAGCATGCGGCTGCCACGGAAAGTCACTGGTTTGAACTCAGTCTAATGATATTCTCTGTCGCCGTTGCAATCGCGGGTATCCGTCTGGCTTACTCTTTGTATGTAAAAAATACGTCGGTGCCCGATCGTATAGCGGACAAGTATAAAGGAATCTATAATCTCCTCCTGAACAAATACAACGTTGACGAAATCTACAACGCCATTTTTGTCAACGGCTTTGTTCATAAGACGGCCAAATTCCTGTATACAATCGGCGATGTCAAAATAGTCGACGGCGCGGTGAACGGTATCGCGAAGCTCATCGGCCGGGCGAGTGAGCGCGGCAGGAAGATGCAGACTGGCTATATCCAGGAGTATGCCTTCACCATGGGGCTTGGCCTCGTGGTGCTGGCGGGCTTGTATTATCTGTTGATAAATTAGCAGCTCAGCGTTAACGGTTCATAGTTCACAGCAAACAAAGGAGCTTCTCAATGCTCGAATTAAAACCTGATCAGCTTGGGTATCCATTGCTGAGCTTTATGATCTTCCTCCCCGTGCTCGGAGCGTTCCTGCTTCTGTTTATCAAGAACGCATCCATGGCGCGCTGGATCGCGCTTGGTTTTTCGGTCGCCGAGCTTGTCCTGTGCATACCGCTGCTCCTGAATTTCGACGCAACGATTCCTCACATGCAGTTCGGTGAGAGTATGCCCTGGATTGCGGCTTGGAACATCAACTACCGCCTCGGCGTCGACGGGATCAGCGTCCTGTTCGTGGTTCTGACCGCGCTGCTTACCACAATATCTATTATGGTGTCTTGGTCCGCCATTCAGGACCGGGTCAGAGAGTTCATGCTCTCGCTGCTGTTTCTGGAAGCCGCGATTATCGGCGTGTTTGTATCGTTGGACCTCTTCCTTTTCTATATCTTCTGGGAAGCCATGCTCATTCCCATGTACCTCCTTATCGGCATCTGGGGCGGCCCGAAGCGGCTCTATGCGGCAATTAAGTTCTTCCTGTACACCCTCGTGGGAAGCGTGCTGATGCTGGTTGCGATCATTGCCGTGTATTTCGCGGCGGGACATACCTTTGATGTGCTGGCACTCATGAATTACAAATTCGGCCGCACGTTCCAGATGGTAGCGTTCGCCGCTTTCTTCGCGGCATTTGCGGTCAAAGTGCCCATGTTCCCGTTCCACACGTGGCTGCCGGATGCCCACGTGGAGGCGCCGACAGCCGGGAGCATCATTCTGGCCGGCATCCTTATCAAGATGGGGGCCTACGGGTTCCTCCGTTTCTCGCTGCCCTTTTTCCCCGATGCGGCAATTGCCTGGACGCCTGCCATCATGACCTTGTCCGTTATTGCCATCATCTACGGGGCGTATATGGCCTTTGCGCAGACAGACTTTAAAAAACTCATAGCCTATTCAAGCGTCAGCCACATGGGATTCGTCACCCTCGGCATTTTCGCGTTGAACAGTCAGGGGCTTGAAGGTGGCATCCTCCAGATGCTGAACCACGGTATTTCAACGGGCGCGCTGTTCCTTGCCGTGGGCGTAATCTACGAACGCACGCATACCAGGCTTATAGCGGACTACGGTGGCATCGCGGCCCGAGTTCCGGTATATGCCGCGTTTCTGCTGATCATCATCTTCTCGTCGATCGGCCTTCCGGGAACAAACGGTTTTATCGGCGAGTTCACGATCCTGCTTGGCGCGTTCCTGCACTACAAGCCTTACGCCGTGATCTCGTGCCTCGGCATCATCCTCGGCGCGGGGTACATGCTCTGGCTGTACCAGCGCGTTGCCTTCGGCAAAATAACCAACCCGCACAATGAACACCTTGCTGATATGAACCTTCGTGAGGTGGCCGCGGCGCTGCCGCTTGTACTGCTGGTGTTCGTGATCGGCCTTTATCCGAACTCGGCCTTCGGCATAATGCATGTGTCCGTATCAAACCTGATCGAGCATATGCATGCCAAGGTGGAGTCCGCACCGGCTGTGGCGCAGGCGCTCGGCACGATATTGGGAAAATAAGGAGAAACCGATGTTCAGCTTGTCACAGGAATTCATGCAATCTCTCGCTCCGGTGCTGCCCGAGGCCGTCGTTCTTATTACGGCGCTCCTCGTTCTTCTCTTCGATCTTTTCATCGAGAAGGAGGGCAAAGCGCTCCTCGGCTGGTTGAGCGTGGCGGGAATCGCCATCGCCGCCGTTGTCACCTACCAATCGATGGGATTGCATGAGGATGTATTCAGCGGTACCTTCCTCGTCGACCCCTTCTCAACGTTCTTTAAATTCGTTTTTTACATCGCCTGCGGGCTCGGGATCCTCGTGTCCATCAATTATCTGAAGGTCGAAAACATTCATCGCGGCGAGTATTACGCCCTCATGCTTTTCGCGACAAGTGGTATGATGCTTATGGCATCAGCAGGTGACCTCATCACCCTGTATCTCGGCCTCGAGCTTATGGCGCTCTCCATCTATATCCTCGCGGGCTTCATGCGCCGGAGCAACAGATCGAATGAAGCCGCAATCAAGTATCTGGTCCTCGGCGCGTTCTCGTCGGGAATCATGCTCTATGGCATGTCGCTCGTCTATGGCCTTACCGGAACAACGAATCTTGCGGAAATACTCGCGTTTCTGCGCACCGCTGACCTGAACAATTCCGTCGTCTACCTGGCCATGATCATGCTGGTTGTGAGTTTCGGCTTCAAGGTCGCGGCCGTGCCGTTTCATATGTGGGTGCCCGATGTTTATGAGGGAGCGCCGACCTCCGTTACAGCTTTCATGTCCGCGGGCCCCAAAGTCGCGGGTTTTGCCGTTCTGCTGCGGGTTTTTTTGTATGCTTTCGAACCACTCCATGTTCATTCAACGGCCATTCTTTCGGGCCTGGCTGTCCTCACCATGGCAGTGGGCAACATCATGGCATTGTCCCAGACCAACATCAAGCGGATGCTTGCTTACTCGTCCATCGCCCATGCGGGCTATGCGTTGGTTGGACTGGCTGCCGGAGGTCCTGAGGGAGTGGCCAGCGTAATGCTGTATGTTTGCATCTATGCGCTCATGAACATGGGGGCATTCGGCGTGGTGATCATGCTCAGAAAGGCCGGAGAGCGGGGCGAGGAGATCACCGACTTCGCCGGTCTTGGCAAAACCAATAAGACTGCGGCCCTGCTCATGCTCATATTCATGTTTTCACTCACCGGGATTCCGCCCACCGCGGGATTTGTGGGTAAGTTCTACATCTTTAAATCCGCGGTCCAGGCCGGGCTCCTGTGGCTTGCAGTCGCGGGTGTACTCTTTTCGGCCATCAGCGCCTTCTTCTATCTCCGCATCATCATGATCATGTATATGAATGAACCGAAAGAGAGCATTGAACTCTCCATTTCGCCGTCCCTGGCGCTGGCGCTGGCGATATCGGTTACAGCCGTCATTGTCATCGGAATCTATCCCGCCGACCTCCTGAACTATGCGCGTGCGTCGGTTTCCGGGATATTGTAGGCCTAACGAGCAATCCCCTCTGGCTGCTTGTTTTCATCGAGTGCAAAAAGATGGACTGTCCAGACCGTCATCGTCTCGGCGGTTTGCTTCCCCTCTTTCACCGCCGTCTTCCCTCGTTCCTCAGCTTGCAGAGACTTGTCTGCGCTGGAATCTCTTTTGGCGTAACACAAAATCTTCCAACAGGCTGCAGCGTTGAGTGGCTCAGCCAGAGAAAACAGTCTTTCTCCCTCCGGGTGATCTTTTCAGGCCCCTCATTGCCGACTTGATGGAGCCGAGATTTTATCTCACCTTTCGTCTCGTTCGGTATGAGCAAGCATCGGCCATGAGATCGCTCAAAGCCCTGGATGCGGCGCCGTGATATACTTTTCTCATGAAGACCGAAGTCAAAGGGTACGTTCTGAAGGAGTACGGCTCGTGGAGCGTTCTGATCATTGCCTCTGTAATCGGCGTGGGTGCCAGCCGGGCTTTTTCCTGGTCGGTCATTCCTCTTTTTATCTCCCTCGGCTTCCTGATTAATTCAAAGCAGGCTTTTACAAAATGGAGCAGGCGTACCGAAGGGGTAACGGCATTAACGGTCTTCCTCATCCAAATTGCCCTTGCTGCGGTCATCCTGATTTCCCTTTTCGGCAGCGGGGTGATGATGCTTCTGCCCCTTCTCGTATTTCCTGCAGCGTACCTGCTGTCCAACCGGTTCGCCGGCGAGCACGCTGTCCTGACCGAGGTGCTTGGATTTGCCCTTCTCAGCCTGGCATCGGTACTCATGAAATATCTCCTGACGGGAGGCCTCGATGTAAGGATGTTCCTGGGTGTTGTATTCTACTTTTCTGCCGGTGTTTTCAAGGTAAAAGCCTTGCTGCTGAAAAAAACCGCCTACAGAGTTATGACCGTGCTATTTGTTCTGATCAGCCTCTACGTCTACCACCGCATGTATATCCCGGTGGTTATTCTTTTGCCCCTCCTGGACAACCTTATTGCCGCAGCGACGCTGTACAAAGTCAAGCTCAAAACCACTGGTTGGATTGAGGTGGGTAAAAGTCTGGCTTTCCTGGTGCTTTTCCTCTTTTACTACTAAAGACGCTCCCTTTGCAGTTGCTCATGAAGATGCAATCAGCGCCTCTCCGGCCTTGTCGTGGTAAAATAGGAAAAGAGGAAAAAGATGAGTGTAAAGTATCCAGAAGCGTATTTAACGCCAAACGCCCTGACCGTCCTCTCGAGAAGATATCTCATGAAAGACGAAGAGGGGCGTGTGGTGGAGTCTCCCGAGGACATGTTCCGGAGAGTCGCTGCGAATGTTGCACAGGCCGATGTGCAGTACGACGGCAATGCAAAGATCCGTGCAACGGAAGACGAATTTTATCGCATCCTGTCAAGTCTCGAATTTCTGCCCAATTCCCCGACCCTTATGAACGCAGGCCGTCCGCTGCAGCAGCTTGCTGCCTGTTTTGTTCTGCCGGTGGAAGATTCAATTGAATCGATATTCAGCGCTGTCAAGAATACTGCTCTTATCCATCAGAGCGGAGGCGGCACCGGCTTTTCCTTCAGCAGGCTGCGGCCAAAGGATGATGCCGTCCGCACCACGGGCGGGTCTGCCAGCGGTCCTGTTTCGTTTATGCGGGTTTTCAATATGGCCACCGAGGTTATTAAGCAGGGCGGCACCCGGCGGGGGGCGAACATGGGAATCCTGCGCGTAGATCATCCCGATATCCTGGAGTTCATCGCCGCCAAGGAAAACAACAGGGAATTGGCGAATTTCAATATCTCGGTGGCCGTGACCGAGCAGTTCATGGCTGCGGTGGAATCGGACGGTGTGCTACCGCTGGTGAACCCCCACAGCCATCAGGTGGTGAGGACGCTCAAGGCCCGCGACGTTTTCGACCGCATCGTCGAAATGGCGTGGAAAACCGGCGACCCCGGTGTCGTGTTTCTCGACCGCATCAACCGGGAGAATCCCACGCCTCTGCTCGGTGACATGGAGAGCACCAATCCCTGCGGAGAACAGCCGCTGCTTGCGTATGAACCCTGCAATCTGGGCTCAATCAATCTCAGGCTCATGCTCAAGGAAAATCGCGGCACCGCTGAAATCGACTGGACGAAGCTAGAGAGAACGGTGCAGACAGCTGTGCATTTCCTGGATAATGTCATCGATGTGAGCCGCTATCCGCTCGACGAGATAGACAGAATGGCGAAAAGCAACCGGAAAATAGGGCTGGGGGTCATGGGCTTCGCTGATGCGCTGATCCGGCTCGGCATTCCTTACAACTCCGAGGAGGCGGTTATAATCGGTGAAAGGATCATGAAATTCGTTCGGGATAAGGGATGGGCCATGTCCGCGGGGCTTGCACAGGCGCGCGGGGTCTTTCCAAACTATCAGGGAAGCACGTATGACCGCGGGGGAGGGCCCAGACTCAGGAACGCCACGGTTACGACGATTGCACCGACCGGGACCCTCTCCATTATTGCCGGCTGTTCGAGCGGAATCGAACCGCTGTATGCCCTGTTCTTTACCCGCCACGTGCTCGGAGATGTGGAGCTCCCCGAGGTGTACGAATACTTTCTGGAAACAGCAAGGGCGCGCGGGTTCATGACTGATGCGCTCCTCATGCGAATTATGGCCGGCGAATCCATCCAGCAAATGCAGGAAGTGCCAGACGACGTGAAGCTCCTGTTCGTAACGGCCTTCGACATCGCGCCGGAATGGCACGTTCGCATGCAGGCAGCATTCCAGCGTCATACGGACAACGCCGTGTCTAAAACCATCAATTTCCCGGAGCAGGCAACGAAAGACGACGTGCGCAAAGCCTTCCTCCTGGCCTACCGGGAAGGTGTCAAGGGGATTACGGTATTCCGGAGCGGCAGTAAAAGCGATCAGGTGCTCACCTGCGCCGACCCGTTGTACTGCTGAGGGGGGGTGTCTCATCAGCATGGGGTACCGGAACATGCGACTGTTCTTCCCCCGCGAACAATAAGAGCAGCGAGACACGAACGTGAGGCATGCGGTGTTTGCCAGGTGCAAGGTGGAGTAAGTGGTTTTTTGCGCCGTCATCGAATTGGGGGGCCGGAACCGGATGGATATTGATAGATACGATGAAAGGCGGCAGGTCGAGCAATCATGAATATCATTGTAGGGGCTGATCACGGAGGATTCCCGCTGAAAGGGGTTATTGTCGAGTATGTTGTACAGCTCGGCCATACGACACAGGATGTCGGAACCTTCAGCATCAAGCCGGTTGATTATCCCGATTATGCGCGGGCTGTGGCAAATGCAATAATCGATGGAAGGGGCGAGAGGGGGATCATTATTTGTGGAAGCGGGGTCGGCGCCTGCGTAGCGGCGAACAAGTTTCCCGGCATACGCGCCGCAGTCTGCCACGACACGTTTTCCGCCCACCAGGGTGTGGAAGATGACGACATGAACGTGCTGTGCCTCGGGGCACGGGTTATAGGGCCGGAGTTGGCCAAGGATGTCGTGAGGACCTTCCTTGCCGCAGCATTCTCAGGCGCCGAACGTCATGTTCGCCGTTTGGAAAAAGTCAGGGCAATTGAGAAGGAATTTTCGAATAATATTTGAGAGCAATCGGCGCCAAGAAGGAAGGATCACTATGCAAATAGGGTATGTCGGTTTGGGGAAAATGGGGTTCAACATGGTCGAGCGGCTCCTGGAAAAAGGACATCAGGTTGTCGCTTATGACCGTGACAGGGCTGCTGCCGATGCCATTGTCGGAAAAGGTGCGCAGTCTTCCGTCTCTCTTGCCGCGTTGGTCGGGTCGTTGCCCGCTCCCCGTCTGGTCTGGCTGATGGTTCCGTACCAGGCTGTCGACGCGGTCCTTCGGGAGCTGACGCCGCTTCTCGGAAAAGGTGATGCAGTCATCGACGGCGGCAACTCTCCTTACAAGGAATCTATGCGGCGGGCGACGGAGCTCGAAAGAAAGGGCATCGATTTTCTTGATGCAGGCGTTAGCGGCGGACCGTCTGGAGCGCGAAGCGGCGCATGCGTCATGGTCGGAGGGAGAAAAGATATTTTTCAACGTTTCGAAATCATCTTTCGCGATATATCAGTGGCAGGCGGCTATGCCTATATGGGGAGGGCGGGGGCAGGTCATTTCGTGAAAATGGTCCACAACGGCATCGAGTACGGAATGATGCAAGCCCTGGCCGAGGGGTTCTCGGTCATGAACGCTTCGGATTTCGAGCTTGACCTCGCCAAGATCGCCGACCTTTACAACCATAGGAGCGTCGTTGAGTCGAGGCTCGTGGACTGGCTCAAGAAAGCCTATGACCAATACGGCAGTGATTTGAGCTCTGTGTCCGGCTCTGCGGCGCAGAGCGGAGAGGGAATGTGGACCGTCGATGCCGCAAGGGAACTCGGTGTTGCCGTGCCGGTCATTCACGGGGCGCTGGAGTTCCGGCTCCAATCTCAGAAGAACCCGAGCTACACAGGCAGGATTGTCTCGGCGCTGCGGAACCAGTTCGGTGGCCACGAGGTGAGGAAAAAATAAAATGCTGAATTCCCCGGAGGCGGAGTATGAACCTTTGCGAGAGAAGGGAATCAGGTTTCCCCGGCATTTATCCGCCCCGCCTCGGCGATCGCGTTTCCGCCAGCCTTCTGTGCGGGAACGGTTTAGGAAAGGGAGGCAGTTATCATGAGACCCAACGATCTGAAAACGAGAATATTTCTCGATGGCGGTGATCCCGAGGAAACGAAGGAGATCATTCATCTCCTCGGCTTTCTTGACGGGCAAACCACGAATCCGACGCTGATTTCAAAGAACCCGGAATCGCGCAAGCGTCTTGAACGGGGGGAAAAGTTTAATGCCAAGGAGCTCCTTGATTTCTATCACGGTGTTGTCAGGGCCATCTGCGGACTGATACCGGAAGGCTCGGTGTCCGTGGAGGTATATGCCGATGCAGGGACGCGGGCCGAGGCGATGCTGGAGCAGGGGAAGGAGATGTTTTCATGGATCGGGAATGCACATGTGAAATTCCCGACATCGAGGGAAGGCCTCAAGGCGGCGGAAAGAGCGGTGCGGGCCGGAATGCGCGTGAATATGACGCTCAACTTCTCGCAGGAACAGGCCGCAGCCGTATACGCCGCGACGGGGGGAGCGCGCAAAGGCCAGATCTTTGTTTCTCCTTTTGTCGGCAGGCTTGATGACCGCGGCGAGAACGGTATGGACCTGATCGCCAATATCCTCAGGATGTTCAGAATGGGTGACGGCCACGTCGAAGTCCTGACCGCGAGTGTCCGGAGCCTTGATCACCTGCTCAGGGCGCTCCAGCTCGGCTCCGACATCGTCACCGCGCCCTACGAGATCCTGAAAAATTGGGGAGAACAAGGCATGCCACTTCCGGGGCCGGAATATGTCTATCCCGTGAAAGGGCTGAAACCTATTTTCTATCGGGAGATCGATCTCGACAAGCCCTGGAGGGACTACGATATTCGCCATGATCTGACAGACAAGGGCATGGAAAAATTTTCCTCGGACTGGAACGTCCTGATTGAGGAACCAAAAGCGAGGGCCTATGGATCCGCTCGATGATGATCCCCTGGCGCAGACAGCCGACGAAAAGGCCGTCACGGTGCAGGCCTCGAAGCCGGAAGAAACTTGCGTAACGGAAGTGCCGCCTCCCGCGGCCATCATCATATTTGGCGCCTCGGGGGACCTCACCCGTCGCAAGCTTCTCCCTTCTCTTTACCGTCTGTATAAAAGCAAAATGCTGTCCGACCGTTTTTTCATCCTCGGCACAAGCCGTGTCGAGATGACGACGGACCAGTTCCGCGCCAACCTGCTTGATGCCGTGAAAGCGGCATTTCCTGCGGGGATCGACAAGCAGGTGTGGGACTCGTTTGCTTCGCGTCTCTATTATTCGACCTTCGATTACAGCGATTTGAAATCCTACACCGTGTCCCTGCGGGACAGGCTTCCGGAACTGGAGCAGAGGCATCAAACCGGCGGAAACCGCATTTTCTACCTTGCCATTCCGCCCACGATTTTTGCCGACGTGATCAACAATCTCGGGGCAGCGGGATTGTCGCGCGAGGACAAGGGGCGCAGTCATATCGTCATCGAAAAGCCCTTCGGCCGGGACCTGGTTTCCGCCCGGAAATTGAATGAGCTGGTTCACGCACACTACAGGGAAAGCCAGATTTTCCGGATCGACCATTATCTTGCCAAGGAGACGGTGCAGAATATCCTGATGTTTCGCTTTGCGAATTCCATTTTCGAGCCGCTGTGGAACAGGAGGTACATCGATCACGTCCAGATCACGGCAAGTGAAACGCTTGGCATTGAACACAGGGCCGGGTATTACGAGGAAGCAGGGGTGATTCGCGATATGTTCCAGAACCACATGTCCGAGCTCCTGGCGCTCACTGCCATGGAGCCTCCGGCGGGATTTGAAGCCAACCTGGTGCAGGACGAAAAAGTCAAGGCTTTCCGGGCAATCAGGCCGATACCGCTTGACACGCTGGACCAATATGTAAGTGTGGGACAATACACCGGGGGGATCATCGGGGAAAGCCGTGTGCCGGGTTATCGAGAGGAACCGGGCGTGGCGGAGCAGTCGTCGACCCCGACGTTTGCTGCCATGAAAGTGTTTATTGACAACTGGCGGTGGCACGACGTCCCATTCTATCTGCGGTCGGGGAAGCGGCTGGGGCGGCGTCTGACCGAAATTGCCATTCACTTCAAACGTGTTCCTCATTCCATGTTTCCCGATACGATCGGCGGCCCCATAGATCCGAACGTCCTCGTTCTCCGTGTGCAGCCCGATGAAGGCATGAGTCTTTTTATTCAGGCCAAGAAGCCTGGTTCTAAGGTCTGCTTAAGCCCCGTGCTTATGAACTACTCCTACCCGCGCGATGTGCTCCTCGACGCATACGAGTGGGTGCTGCTCGACTGCATGCAGGGCGATCATATGCTCTTTACAAGGGAGGACGGCGTGGAGCAGACATGGGCGTTGCTCACGCCACTACTCGACAGACTGGCCACTTCGCTGACGGGAGCGAATATTCCTTTCTACGTTGCCGGATCGGATGGGCCAGCCGGTGCCCATCGGTTGATCGAACAAGACGGCCGGTTCTGGAGACCACTATGAAAGCCGGCGCAGCTGCGCGGCTTCGCGTCTTTGCGGACCTCGAGGCGATGAGCCAAGCCGCGGCGGATTTATTCGTATCGCTGTCCAGGGATGCATTGGCGTCGAAAGGCAGATTTGCCGTTGCATTCTCAGGAGGTACCACACCGCGGCGCTTCCTCTCCCTTCTCGCAACAAGCCCCTATCAGGAACGAATCACCTGGGCCTCAATGTATATTTTCTGGGCTGATGAGCGCTGCGTTCCCCGGGGACACCCCGACAGCAACTATAAACTCGTACATGAGGCATTGCTGTCCAAAGTCCCCATCCCGGAGGAAAACATCCACTGGATCAACGGAGAAAAAAAACCGGAGCAGGCTGCGCGGGAGTACGAAGATTCTCTTCGACAGTTTTTCGAAACGCAGTCCTTCCCGGTCTTCGATCTCATTATCCTGGGGGTAGGAGTTGACGGGCACACGGCATCGCTTTTTCCGGGGACTACGGCCGTGCATGAACGGACGAGAATTGCACTGCCGGTATATGCCGAGGTCCCGAAGCCGGACCGGGTGACGTTGACGCTGCCCGTGCTGAATAATGCCTCGCAGGTTCTTTTTCTGGCGTCGGGGCGTGAAAAGGGAGCGGTTCTCCACGAGATCCTTGAAGACGGGAACCCGAAGCATTTTCCCGCCGGTTTAGTGCGCCCTGTTCATGGTTGGTTAACATGGATGATTGATCGCGGAGCAGCAAGCCTTCTGGCGGAACGGACTTTTCCCCGGTGACGCTCATGCGCCAATTTCTGCATGGGTATTCACCGAATGTGATTTGAATTACCGCACATGCCGTCTTTTTTGTGCTATGCTTTGTCATAACGATATGGGTCGGAAAGGAGGTGAAGAGAGGGTGAAAAAGATCATGAGCCAAGCATCATTGGCAAAAGAGGCTGCCTACTGGAACCTCATGAAACAGCTGGCAAAACAGAACCCCGGTACGGTATGCCGCAAGTGAAAGGGCTGAAAGAGCTAACGTTGCTGGTCAGCAACAACAGGGAAACCGGCGGATCAGGCGGGTTCAGTACGTTGCTGCAGGGCGTTCCTGCCCGGCCCTGTCCGCCCGTTTCCGTTTCTCCGATTCGATAGATTGAACATCTCTCTTGACATCGTCTTCTCAAACATAGCGGGCCGCCATGTCAACAATCAAACCCTTGGACTTTTTTATCCAGTGGCATGTGACCGAGAACTGCAACCTCTCCTGCCGCCATTGCTATCAGGGTGAACGGGGGAGCGATGAAATGCCGCTGGCCGATATTAGAAGGACCATAACTGAAGCAGCCGACATGATCACTGCGTGGTCAGAAGACTACGGCATCGCCTTTTCCCGGAGCATCAACATCACCGGCGGAGAGCCTCTTTTGAGGAGGGACCTCTTCACCATACTCGATGAGGCCAGGAGACAGAGCTTCGACTGCTCCCTGCTCACAAATGGGACGCTTGTCACCAATGACATCGCGAAAACGCTTGTCGAGCTGAAGATCAGTGGCGTCCAGGTCAGCATGGAAGGACCCGAAGAAATCCACGATTCCATCCGAGGCAAGGGGAGCTTCGCCGCATCTGCATCGGGGATCGAGTATCTTGTCGATGCCGGGCTTCCGGTCACGATAAACGCTACGCTGTCCAGTCTGAACGCATCTTCCCTGAAACAGGTCATCGCCTTCGCTTCCCATGTTGGCGCGCGACGGATCGGTTTTTCGCGCCTTGTTCCTGCTGGCAAGGGACGGGCCCTTCTCTCCCGCATGCTGCGGTCGGACGAGGTAAAGGAGTTATACGAGTCGGTGTTGCCGCTTGAAATCAGAGCGCTGGAGATCGTGACCGGCGACCCCATCGCCGCGCAGATGAAGAAGCCGTCGAACGGCGATGCCGGAAACACGGCGATGAGCGGCTGCTCCGCGGGCGTAGCAGGCCTGACCATTCTTCCCAACGGCAATGTAACGCCCTGCAGAAGGCTGCCGTTGTCCCTTGGAAATGTTCGAAGAGATTCGCTTCGTGAGATCTGGGCCACGTCGCCCATCCTGGAGGCGCTCAGGGACCGGAGCAAATACAAGGGCAAATGCGGAACCTGTCACCGCTGGGCGCATTGCCGCGGATGCAGGGCTATCGCCTATGCCTACTCACGCTCCCAGGGCAGTGATGATTTCCTTTCTGATGATCCACAATGTTTTCTTTCAGCGGGAAACAAAGCAGCGTCTGGATAGAGCGGAGAGAGGCTGATTCAAGTGCCGCGTACGCTGTGCACCGTGCATTGAGGTTTTTTCATGAAAGCACTCGTAACTGGCGGGACGGGATTCATCGGAAGCAACGTGGTCGATCTACTTGTCGCAGACGGCCACAGCGTCCGTCTTTTCAGCCGGAAAGCCGGACTTCCTGCGCGATTTTCGGGAAAAGACGTGTCGGCCTTTGGCGGCGATCTTGAGGATGCCGAATCGGTCCTCCGCGCCATGGAGGGAATGGATGTTTTCTATCACATCGGCGAAATCAAAAACACCTCTCCCCGCGCCGTAAAAAACAATGTAAAACTGATGGAGAAGGTGGTCGGTCATCTGGATGCCTCAGGCATAAAGCGCATTGTTTTTATCAGCTCCATTTCCGTTGCGGGGATCCCCGAGGTAAAACCCGCCACGGAGGAGACGCCGTCCCGGCTCCCGCTCAGGGACCCCTACACGCGGTATAAGGAGCAATGCGAGAAATTTCTCTCGGAAAAGGCCGCCGGGACAGAGTATGCCGTGATCCGCCCCGGTGTGGTCTACGGTTCCGGCTCCCGGTATCTCGGTGGCCTGATTGCGGCGGTCGACCGGCTGGGAACACTCGGCATTCCCTTTGTCGGGCAGGGCAGAAGCATTGCCCCGCTTGTCCACGTAAAGGACCTTGCACGCGCCGTATACCGGGCAGGCATAGAAGATGCGGCTGCCGGCCGGATTTTTAATATCACCGACGGAATGCAGAACACCTGGTCGGATTTCCTGCATGCGATCGGGAACGCTCTCGGGAAAGAGATCAGGATCCTGCCGCTTCCGCCCCTTTTGTTCAGTGTGCCGGCGCGTTTTTTTGACCTCTTCGCCGGCCTCCTCGGCGCGACCATGAGCCTGGACGCCTTTGTGAGCTATGTCACGACGGACCTGCTGTTCATGAATGACAGGGCGCAGCAGCTTCTCCATTGGAAACCGGAATACCTTCTCGCGCAGGGTGTCGAAGAAATGGTGAGCGAATACCGGACGAAGAGGGGACGGGCAGTAACATAGGGAAATCCATCAGAGGTCCGTCGTCGCCCTGTGAGCTATGAGGAAAACGGATCGTCTGCGCTCCCTTGCTCATCAGGCTGGCCCTTTCCCGTTGACAAGGAGTAGGAGGTATGTTATCTTCACTAACAGCATTTCAGGCCTTTCATACATTGATTTGTCCGGAACTATATTTCATATACAATAGAGGAGGATTCCATGAAGAGCAGAAGTCTCGTGTATGTCATGATGGTATTAATTCTAAGCGCTTTTACCCTCTGGGGCTGCCCCAAGAAAGCTGAAGTGACCAGTACGCCGGAGAGCCAGAAAGAAGCAGCGCCAGCCCCGCCGGCAAAGGAAGAGATGAAAGCCGAACAGCCTGCGCCAGCAGCCGAAGCGCCGGCAAAAGAGGAAGTGAAAGAGGCCGCACCCATGGCGCCGGCAGGCCCCCAGGCGATTTATTTCGATTTTGACAAATCCTTTATCCGGAGCGATGCTGAACCGGTCATGAAGGCCAATGCCGACTGGTTAAAGGCCAACCCCACAGCAAAGATCAAAATTGAGGGGAACTGCGACGAGCGCGGGACGAAGGAGTACAACCAGGCCCTCGGACAGCGGCGCGCAGCCAGCGCTAAAAAATACCTGACCGATATGGGCATATCCGCAAAACGCATCTCGCTCATCAGCTACGGCAAGGAAAAGCCGGTCTGCGGCGAGCACACGGAAGAATGCTGGCAGAAGAACCGGCGCGATGACTTCGTGGTCATCAAGTAAGAGCCGGCTGCAAGGTTATGAATCGGATCACGAGGGAGCCGGTCGGCCGGTGAGCATTGTTTAGGCTGCCCGGTTCCTTTCTCTTTTTCCTGAGCGCTGATGGTTCTCCACGGCTCAGGAACGGCGGAGTACCCGAGCATATGTCAATCAAGTCCCTCGTTATCATCGCATTGTTCCTTTTTCCCCTGGCAGCCTGCGCCCCGCAGTCGGCAGTTGTCCAGATGAGTTCCGATATGAACGACCTGCGCGAGAACGTGAAAACGACGAGGGCGCGCGTCCAGGAATTGCAGCGGACGCTGGAACAGGACCAGAAGCGCATCGATGCATTGGATACGAGCAGCAGGGGGGGTAGCGATGTCGAGAAGGCCATGGCGGACTATGGCGTCAAAACGGACCAGCTCACCACGGATATCCAACTGGTGCAGGGCAAGCTCGAGGAAAATAATTTCCGAATTGACGAGCTCGGGCAAAAACTCGATGACCGCGGCGTCAAGATCGCGGAACTCAATGCGCGGGTCGAGGAGCTTGAGGCAAAAGTAAAACTTCTAGGCGGCGGTACAGGGTCTGTCGCTACCTCACAGACCGCGACCGCCTCGGCCGGCAACAAGCAGGTTTCCCAGAAGACCATCGAACCCACCGATGCTTATCGGCAGGCAAAAAGCGATTATGACAAGGGCAATTTTACGCTTGCCCTTGCCGGCTTTCAAAATTACGTTGCCCAATTTCCCGATACCAGCCAAACGGACAAAGCGCAGTATTGGGTCGGTGAATGCTATTATTCCCTAAAAGATTTCAATAAGGCCATTGCGGCTTTTTCCAAGGTCGTTACAAACTACCCGAAAAGCGAAAAGGTGGCGGGCGCAAAGCTTAAAATCGGGCTGTCTTATCTGAACGAGAGAAATCCCGCCAAAGCAAGAGAGTACCTCTATAAGGTCATCAAGGAGCATCCGGGCACGAACGAGGCCGCGATCGCAAAAGACCGCCTTGCCAAAATAGGGAAGTAGCGGTCTTCCTTGTGTTTGATGGTGGTGGAGAATGGTTTGTTATGCCGCTTTATGAATATCGATGCAAAGCCTGTAATGCTGTATTTGAGAAGCTAGTTTTCGGAGCCAATCCAGCGGTAAGCTGCGAAAAGTGCGGTTCGGACAGGACAGAGAAGCTTCTGTCTCGCTTTGGCATGGGGAGATCGATCAGTGCATCGCTGAGTCCATCGAGCGGATCGGGTTGCGGCGGCTGTTCATCCTCATCCTGCGCAGGCTGCAAATAATCTTTCGTACAGTCATTGCCCTCACGCATTCCTCTTGCATGCACTCTGTAAGACAATAGTCCTGCATGCGCCGTATTAAACATCTGACCGCACGCCGTTGTGCTGGAACAAACCTATGTCAGTGAGCATTCAGAAGCCGAATTTATTCACGCTCTCTGAGCTGAATAAATACAAAACTTACATCCCCAGTGTTCCCAGAGGAAGGCTGAATCTCGTGAAAAATAAGCAGGCATTTCATGGTTTGATAATCCTCTTCCATGCGCCCTGCCGTAAGGAACCCTTATTATTCAATAGCTTGTGCTGGTTTAACGGTTTGTATCCTTTCTTACTTTTATATTGACGGGATTGAAAGGAAGGGGTATCATAAATTTGTTAATCATATTTTTTTATCATTCATTGCATTAAAGAGTTTTTTTATATATATGTCATTTATTATATTCCTTGCAGCCGGATTCATTCTCATCCCTTCATTTGCCTTCGCATGGGGTCCTTTGACCCATCTCTACCTTGGCAATGAGCTCCTATCCCTGACGCCATTAATCCCCGCGGGGATCCTCGGTCTTCTACAGAAGCATAAGCAGGATTTCCTGTATGGCAATCTCATGGCCGATATTATCCTCGGTAAAAAATATCTTCCTGAAGACAAGAGCTCGCACTCCTGGGACGTGGGGCTCAAGCTCCTTGACCAGGCCGGGACCTGGCCGGAGCGCGCTTTTGCCTACGGCTATCTTGGCCATCTTGCCGCCGACACGGTCGCGCACGAGACTCTGACCGATGATCTGGGGAACATGGGACATACCTGGATGGAGATGAAGGCCGACAGCCTGATCGACAAGACCTACTGGCTCCAGATTATCACCTTCAACAAAACCATGCGCAAGAGGAGCGATCTCCTGCTTGAAAACTCTCTGGATAGCTACATTTTTTCGTTCAAGACGAACAAGCGGATCTACAAAAGTATGGTTTTTCTCTCCCTGCTGAACAAGAAGCGCAAACGCGGGGTGGACCACGCGCTGATCAATGAGCTTCATGGTGAATCCCTCGCGCGCATGCTCGACCTGCTTCAGAAGGGAACCGATTCCACGGTTCTGAACAGAAACCCCCTGTAATTCAACTTCCTGCCTCGCTATGGATCCCCGGACGAAGTCCGGAGCTTTGGAAAAGAGGTTTTAGGAAAACCACCATCTCGTTACCGATGCTGCTGACAGCGGCGGATAGCCTGCAGGTGTAGCGAACAACGCAAAGTGCGCCATGCGCTTCCTGAAAGATGATTACGCATATTGGCTTTGCATCACCAATCTTATCTTTTCTGTCAATCCCGTCTCCCCTGATGTTCCTTACGTATCCTGCAAAGGTAGAAAGCGTCAAAGTCCTGCTTGATTTGCGATTCAATACCAATCTTCCTGCGCGCAAGCTAAGTGTAAAAGGATCTCCGTTGGCGGAAGCGGCAATCGCTGATATCAGCTTGGGCAGCGAGAAGGCGAAAAAAAGAGGAAAACGCTGAGCCAGTATCATGAAGAGCTGAAAGAACAAACGGGAAAAACCTGAAATCGCAAGAGCCTCTGATGCTTCCGCATTCTGAAAACTTCCCATTCTCAGCGATGGGGACCGACGGATATTTCATACATCCTTTTGACATCCTCCCGGGGCCTGAATGCTGAGGTTTTACCGTACGAATGAGAAAGCGAGGCAAGGGAGGGAAGCAAAGAGAGCACCGCAGGTCACATGGTATTCTCAACATCATGGGATCTGAAAATTTCCGTGCACGCTGCGGTAAAGTTTGATAATACTCTAATCGCAACCGGGAGGCTGATATGGAAATGAATTCCGTCCGTGTGGAAATTCCCCAAGGCTGCAATGTGATTCTCGGCCAGACGCACTTCATCAAAACAGCCGAGGACCTTTATGAAATCGTTGCCACTACCGTTCCGCAGGCCAGGTTCGGAATTGCCTTTACCGAAGCTTCGGGACCCTGTCTTATACGCACCGAGGGTAACGACGAGGGCTTGATCAGCGCCTGCGCCGCAACACTTCAGTCTATCGGGGCCGGTCATGTCTTCTGTATCTACCTTCGGGAAGCTTTTCCGGTCAACGTCCTGAACCAGATTAAAAACTGCCCCGAGGTCTGCAGGATATTCTGCGCCACGGCAAACCCACTTGAAGTTGTGGTCTGTACTTCTGCGCAGGGGAAGGGAATCCTCGGTGTCATTGATGGTTTCCCGCCGAAAGGCGTAGAAACACAGGAGGACAGGACTGCGCGGAGAGGATTCCTGAGAAAGATCGGATACAAGCTCGGATTGTGAGGCCCGTTCGCCGCTACAGGACATCCGAGAGGAACACAAACCCCCTGCCTCAGCCGCAGTTGCTTGAAATTGCCCGCTCCAACGTGGTACACTGCGACTCATGGTGACCGCGCTCGTCATTTTTCTCATAACTTATATTTTCATCGGCCTGCGCCAGATCCCCCGGCTGCACATTGACAGGCCGGCTGGCGCGCTCGTGGGCGCTGTGTTGATGGTCGTCTTCGGTGTTGTGAGCCTCGACGAGGCCTTTGCCGCGATCGACATGCACACCCTGCTGCTGCTCCTTGGAATGATGATCATCACCGTCTATCTTAAAATGGCTGGCTTCTTCGAGCTCATGGCCGATAAAATCCTCTCGCTTTCGCGGACGCCTTTTCAGCTTCTTGTTTTTGTCACTCTCTCCTCGGGACTGCTGTCCGCCCTGTTCGTCAATGATACGATATGCCTCCTCTACACTCCGATTATCCTTGAAGTGACTGCACAGCTCGGGGTGAACCCCATGCCGTACCTCCTGGCGCTTGCGACTTCATCGAATGTCGGCAGCGTTATGACCGTGACCGGCAATCCGCAAAATATGTTAATCGGCATCACATCGAAGATTCCCTATCTGTCCTTTCTCGGAGCGCTTTTTCCCGTCGCGCTTATCGGATTTTGCGTCTGCATTGCCGTCATCAGATTCGTTTACCGCAAAGAGATTAAAACGGGCGCGGTCCTTTCCAGACCGCGGATTCCGGATTACCAGGTCAAAAAGCCCCTGCTCGCAAAGTCGCTGCTGGCCTGTGCAGGCGTGCTCTTCGCATTTTCAATGGGATATCCCTATTCACTGGTCGCAGCCGCAGGCGCGGTCACGCTTTTGCTCATCGGAGGGGTGCGAACGGAAACGGTTCTCGAAGGCATCGACTGGACGCTCCTGCTGTTTTTTTCAGGCCTCTTCGTGGTGATGCACGGGGTGGAGTCGTCCGGACTTGCCAAAGCGGTCATCAGCCGCGCCGGCGATCTTTCAACATTTTCCCCTATCGGCCGCATTGCGGGCTTGTCCGCTGTATCGATGATTCTCTCGAATATGGTGAGCAATGTTCCCGCCGTGATGCTGCTCAAGCCCCTTATACAGACACTGGGAAACGACAGGATCGCATGGCTTTCCCTGGCCATGAGCAGCACGCTTGCAGGAAACCTGACGCTCATCGGTTCGGTGGCGAACCTCATTGTTGCTCAGCAAGCCCGGAGGAGGGTGGAAATTGCGTTCCTGGAATATGTTCGCGTTGGCGCTCTGATCACGATTATTACGCTGGCCTTCGGGATTCTTGTTCTTGCTGTTGAAATCAGGGTAGCGCTCGGCGCGGAATCCTCTCTTCGCGGTCAGCCCGTTCAGACTATGACGGCAACGGTAAGGTCCGCTTCTTCCGCCTTAAAAACATTCAGGATCGTGCTGCTGTGCGATACGATTGACAAACGGACGCAAGGGCTGCAAGAATTCCGGAAGTTAAATGACAGGGAGGCTGCTCTATTTTTATTTCCGGAGCCCAAGGCTGTTACCTTCTGGATGGGAAGCGTCGGCTATCCGATCGATATTATCTTCATCGGACCTGACAGGAGGGTCGTCCGGGTCTATCCGGAGTGCAGACCCGGCAGTTCGAAATATTACCCTTCGATACAAAGGATCTCCTCGGTGCTCGAAACCGCGGCAGGATCGGGGATCAATGTCGGAGATGAGGTGAATTTCGGAGGACTATCGGACCGCACGCCGGAATCAAATGTGAAAGAGGGAACCGGCGATCGAGTGATTATCAGATAGCTTGCGAACGCGAAATCCGCCGTCAGATCCTCGTACCGGATTCTGCAAAAGAGGAGGGAGGCGGGGCATTGAGCTGCTGGTAACCGTCAGCTCCGGTGGGGTTATAAAAAACTAGTTTTTTTGCGTACTTTCTTGACGAGAGAAAGAGTTGCTTTGATGATTCCCTTCCCCTATGCTGCTGAGACCGGCCGGGGCAAAAATACTTGTTTTTATGAGGGCTATTGTTTATAATAAGAGTTCAACCTTGATAGTATGAGTGGAGGTCCTTGATGCCGATTTATGAATATGAATGCGCAAGCTGCGGTGGCCGTTTCGAGGTCACCCAGAAGTTCAGCGATCCGGTGCTGACAGTCTGTAAGCTCTGTAACGCTTCATCGCTCCGGAAGGTGTTATCGCCCACGGCTTTCGTTTTAAAGGGAAGCGGCTGGTACGCGACAGATTATCCCTCAAAAGACAGGAAAGAAGCGACTTCGACGGGAAAAACTGCAAGCGAGCCGAAGCCCGCGGCCGCCTGCGCTTCAGGGTGTTGTTCGGGCTCCTGCCCGCCAAAGGCCGAGCCCTGATGGAGCCCGTTCACATTCACATCCCTTACCCGAAGTTGAAGGATTTTTTTGAGATGATCAGGCTCCGGCGCTACGATCTTGAAATTTATTTTTCATCGTCCGTCCTTGATCAGATTGAAAAGAGCGATTTGGAGAGCCTGATCGAACGTTTTGACTGGAACCCCAAATTGACGCTCCACGCTCCTTTCATGGACCTGAATCCAGGTGCCATCGATCCGATGGTGCGCTCCGTGACCCAGGTGCGTTTCCGGCAGCTTCTGAATGTTGCAGCCATTCTCAAGCCACGGGCAGCCGTGTTTCACGCCGCCTATGACCGATGGCGGTACAGCGGACGCAGGGATGTGTGGCTCGATTACTGTGCCGATACGTGGTACAAGGTCATGGAGTCCGCTTCGAAGACCGGACTGCGTGTTGCCGTTGAAAATGTATTCGACGAGGATCCGGATGCGCTCCAGATGCTCATCGAAAAAATCAATAATCCGGACTTCGGTTTTTGTTTCGATACTGGGCATTTCAATCTCTTCTCCTCGGTCCCGATGGAACGATGGTTCGAGGTTCTGGGGCGTCATCTTGTGGAGGTGCACCTCCACGATAATGATGGAACTGCGGACTCCCATTGGGCGCTGGGTCGGGGGAAAGTCGACTTTGATAAATTTTTCGCCCTCATGAGCATCCATGCACGGCTGCCTGTATTTACGATCGAGGCCCATGACAAGGACGATGTCGAGAGGAGCCTCGAACGGGTGAAGACGCTCATCAGCACTTACCATCGTCCGCCTGCCGTATCGTAGGGGTCTTCAACACCCGCCCTCAATCCCGGGAAATCCTATAGGGGAATGAATGTTTGCCTTGACACCCAATAACGCTTCGCATAGACTTAGAGGCATGAAAAAAACCGTTGCCCTCATCGTCCTTATTTTATTCGCTTTTTCCTGTACTCCATTGCCCCCACGCATGCCGGAAACAACGATGGGGAAGGAGCGTCCGGCTGACCGCGATCAGGCCGATGCCTATTATCATTTCATGGTCGGCTCCTTAATGGAGCAGGAAGGCGACTTCGACGGTGCGCAAAAGGAATTTGAAAAGGCGCATAATCTGGATCCGAAGTCCGCGGAAATTTCGCTTTCCCTTGCAAGCATTGCCGCGCATAAGGGACAACTGGACGATGCGGTTCAGTATGCCCGGCTCGCCGTTGAAGCCCCCTCCACGAACGTACCGGCGCTTATGCTGCTGGGCGGCATTTATTCAGCCCGGAAACAATACGACGAAGCTATTGCCGCATATCGTCAGGTGATCACTATCGATCCGAAGCAGGAAGACGCCTATATATACCTCGGTTCACTCTTCGCATCACTGAAACGCTTCGACGAGGCAATTAAAACATTTCAGACTCTTGGAGCGGTGAACCCCAGCTCTATTATGTCTCCCTACTATCTCGGAAGAATTTACACGGAGCAACAGAGGTTAAAAGAGGCACTCGTTGAATTCAACCGCGTGGTCTCCCTGCGCGATGACTTCGATCCCGGATACACGAGTATGGGACTGGTCTATGAATTGATGGACAAAGTCCCCGAAGCGATAGAGGCTTATAAAAAGGCCGTTAGCATCAATCCTCACAACAATGAGGTCCGTCAGCATCTCGGTCAGCTCTATATCCAGCAGAATGACCTCGATAGCGCACTGGAGCAGTTCAAAGAGGTGGTTGCACAAGACTCCCGGAATTACGACGCCATTGTCAAGATGGGACTTATCTATGCCGAGCAGAAGAAGTATGAGCAGGCGGTTGATGCCTTCAAGACGGTATCTAAGGCAATCCCCGGAGAGCTGAAGGTCAAACGATATCTCGCGTCGACGCTCCTGGCGCTCAACCGGTATGATGAAGCGCTTACCGAATACAAGGCTGTCCTGGCGGCCGCTCCGGATGATACCGATGCTGTTCTCCAGATTGCCTATATTTATGCCCAGCAAGGCAAGACTGCTGAAGCGGTGCCGTTTCTGGAAAAGGCGATTGCTCAGCAGCCGGGAAAATCCGAGCTGTATCTGTATCTTGCCAATGCCTATATGGACATTGGAAAATATCCGGAGGCGGCCGATACCTTAAACCGGGCACTCCAGCTCGCACCGGATCGCGATGATCTTTTTTTTGCGATTGCCGTCGCCGATGAAAAACTTGGCAGGCGGGATGCGATGATCGAGGCCCTCAAGAAGGCAATTGAGCTGAAGCCAGACAACGCCGATGCCTTGAACTATCTGGGCTACTCCTATGCGGAAAAGGGGGAGAACCTGGACGAGGCGATTATACTCATAAAACGCGCCCTTCAGGTCAAGCCTGATAACGGATACATTCTCGACAGCCTGGCCTGGGCCTATTACCAGAAAGGCATGCTGAATGACGCTCTGGAAGTCATGCAGAACGCTATTGCAAAGGTGCCGGAAGACCCCGTCATGCGAGAACATTACGGTGATATTTATCTTAAGCTTTCCAATGGAGTCAAGGCCCGGGAGCAATGGCTCAAATCCCTGAAACTGGATCCCGAGAATAAGAAACTCCGGGAGAAGTTCAAAGAGATGGGATTCGGTAATCTTGACGAGCTTTTAAAGGATGTAAAGCCGGGGAAAAAAGGTAAGCAGTGAAAACCGCCGGACTGATCGCCTCACTCATCGTTCCTCTCCTGTTCGCCTGCTACCCAAAAAAAACGGAGATCGCCATGACCGCCGTCCCTGCCGCTCCCTTGCTGGAGGCGCTGGATCGGCAGCGGCATGCATTTACGGGCCTCAAAGCCGTGGCAAGCGCGACCTTCGCGAAGAGCGGTCGGAAGCGCACCTTCGACACTGTCGGCGTTGTGGTTGATGATCAGTGCCGGCTCCGGCTGGAGGCTTATGGCCCGCTGGGCCAGTCAATAATGGTCATTGTCTGGGACGGGCAGGAATTTCTGCTTCGTCTGCCGGAAGAGAACAGAATTGACCACACAGGGCCCGCAGGGCTGGAGCAATTCCTGGGGAAGGGTCTGGAACCATCTGAATTATGCGCGATTCTGTCCGGCAATATACCGGACGTGGGCAAGACTGCATTGCCCGTTCTTCTGTGCGGAACGAACAACGAATGCCTTCTGAGGTTGAGTAGCGGCGCCCTTCTCCGGACGGTCCGGGTCTCTTACCCTGTTGATCAGCCGGATCGACAACCGCGGATTCACTCCTATGAATTATCCCGTTCGGGCAGCATTCTCTTCAAGGCGTGGTTCGATCGCGTCGAAGAAATTTCTCACTACCCCCTCCCAACGCAGATCGAGATTGATAACCCTGAAAAAAGCTTACAATTAACGATCGTTTATCACGAAGCCGAAGTAAACATAGCGATCGGCAATGAGGCCTTTAGCCTTACAGAAGATCCGGGGAATGAAAATAGAAAATAGAAAACCACATTCAGAAGAGTGATAATATTATATAAGGGAGTGCGATGAAGACACTCATACTTCGATCCCCTGCGAAGATAAATCTCTGCCTGTCGGTTCTGGGCAAACGCCCTGACGGATACCATGAGGTGGAGATGCTGATGCAGATGGTGAGTCTTTGTGACGAAATAACGGTTACCCGCGACGGGAAAGGCATCCGGGTCAGTTGCAACGAAGGAGCAGTGCCGTCGGGAGAAGGGAACACCGCTTGGAAAGCGGCGTATGAGATGCTCAAAGCCGCCGGGAGCGGCGAGGGGCTTTCAATCGAGATTAAAAAGAACATCCCTGTTGCCGCCGGGCTTGCAGGCGGAAGCGGCAACGCCGCAGCGGTGCTTGAGGCGGCGAACCGATTGCTCGGGACACGTTTCGGGGCAGACCGATTGGCCGCAATCGGAGCGAAGATCGGAATGGATGTACCTTTTTTCTTCTTCGGCCCGACCGCTTTGGCCCGGGGACGGGGAGATTTGGTGACGCCGATGGATCCGGCGCCGATGTGCTGGGTTTTGCTAGTCAACCCGGGGTTTGAAACCTCTACGGCGTGGGTCTATAAAAACTTAAATTTGAGGTTGACAAAGAAAGTTGACTGTAATAAAATTGCACGGCTTACGGTCCGAAATATCGCCGAGGGGCTTCACAACGATCTTGAAGCCGTGACCGCGGCTGCTCACCCGGTGATCAACAGGATAAAAGAAGCTCTCGTGGCCCAACAGGCTTTGGGTGTGTGCATGAGCGGGAGCGGACCAACTGTCTTCGGCATTTTCGAAACCGAGTACGCATGCCGTACCGCCGCCGAAAACCTCTCGCAGGAGGGGTGGCGAATTTTCGTAACAAGGACTTTAACCGAATCGCCGCTTACGGAATCATCGCGGGGAGAAAGGGTGCCGTTGGTGTGATAATAAGTGCCTCCACACAAGCCGTTTTTTCACCATGAGGAGGTGGCATATGGAAGTAACAGAGGTCAGAGTATTTCCGGTCAATAATGAGGAACGGCTCAAAGCCTATGCAACGATAACGATCGACAATGTTTTTTTAATCAGGGATCTACGGGTCATCAATGGGAACACGGGGCTTTTCGTAGCCATGCCAAGCCGCAAAATGAAGGACGGTACATTCAAGGATATAGCCCATCCGCTGAATAGCGAAACGAGACAGATGATCGAAAAGAAGGTCCTGGCGGAGTACGAGCGAGAACTGGCCAATCCCACGAAGAGGGAACTTACTCCGAAAGACGTTGAAACGCATTGACACATAGAAGAAGGACATGAGTTCTGCCGATTCTGCATCCGAGATGAGAGGATAGGCGTACGCCTATCCTTTTGATGTTTTTCAGCCCACGGAGGCAGGGGGGCTGCAGCTCCGATTCGGGGATCGTCTAATGGTAGGACAGAGGCCTTTGAAGCCTTTAATCGGGGTTCGACTCCCTGTCCCCGAACCAGTATTCCGAAGGATGAGGTTCTGATGGTAAAAATACGAGGTCAGGAAATCAAGATTTTTTCCGGGAACGCCAATACGCCGCTGGCGAAGGAAATCTGCCAACGGATGAACATTCCGCTGGGGAATGCCCTGGTCGGCCAGTTCAGTGACGGCGAAATCAACGTGCAGATTGTGGACAACGTGCGCGGCATGGATGTGTTCGTGGTACAGCCCACGGCGAGTCCGGTGAACCGGCATCTCATGGAGCTTCTGATCATGATTGACGCGCTTAAACGCGCGTCCGCAGCGAGGATCACGGCTGTGCTTCCCTATTACGGGTACAGCAGACAGGACCGAAAGGTGCAGCCTCGTGTTCCCATTACCTCTAAGCTCGTAGCCGATCTCATAACGACGGCGGGAGCGAACCGGGTGCTCACGGTGGATCTTCATGCCGGGCAGATTCAGGGGTTCTTCAATATTCCCGTGGACAACCTTTTTGCCGCTCCGGCGATCCTCGATTATCTTCGGGGGAAGAAATTCAGCAATCTGACGGTCGTTTCGCCGGATGCCGGGGGCGTGGAGCGCGCCCGCGCATTTGCAAAGCGGCTCGATGCCGCACTGGCGATCATCGACAAGCGGCGTGATAAGCCAAATGTGGCCCAAGTCATGCATATCATCGGAGATGTAAGGGGACACGATTGCCTGTTACTCGACGACATGGTGGATACGGCAGGCACCTTGACCGAGGGCGCAGGGGCGCTGAAGGCCAACGGAGCGGTCCATATCTATGCGGCCTGCACCCATGCAGTGCTTTCAGGACCGGCCATCCAGAGAATAAACAACTCTCCGCTTGATGAGCTCATAACTGCCAACACGATCGCCCTCGACAGCAAAGTGCAGGAGTGCAAGAAGCTGACGGTCCTTTCCGTCGCACCGCTTCTTGCCGAGGCGATAACAAGGATTCATGAGGAGACGTCGCTCAGTTCGCTGTTCGTGTAGTGGAACGAAAACAGTTTAAACCGTTTAAACTGATCAAGCCGTTTAAACGGCGCTTAATTACGGAGGAGAAATGGAAAAGTTCGCATTATCAGCACAAGTTCGGGAAAAGGCGGGCAAGGGAGCTGCCAGGGGCCTAAGAAGAAATCAGAGGGTACCGGCGGTTCTTTACAGCCACGGTAAATCTGTGCCCATCTCGATGGGCAACAAGGATATTACGAGCATCCTCAACACAGAGGGAGGTGAGCACGCGCTCATCAATCTCAAACTGGACGGCAAAGATGGTTCGGAGAAGCTGGCCTTGATAAAGGACTACCAGCTGGATCCCAGGAGCGGCAAGCTCATGCATGTCGACCTCATGGAAGTAGCGCTCAACGAGAAGGTAAAGATTCAGGTAGCGGTCCACATTGTGGGCAGCGCCGTGGGCGTGAAGGAAGGCGGCATTTTCCAGTTTGGCCAGCGGATGCTTGATGTCGAATGTCTGCCGAATTTGATCCCCGATTTTATCGAGGTCAACGTTTCGGAACTCAAGATCAACGAGTCGCTCCATGTGCGTGATCTTAAAGTAGCGGAAGGCATCAGGATTCTGACCGACGGTGACTCAACGGTTGCGACGATCCAGCCGCCAATATCCGAGGCCAAGCTTGAGGCCATGCTTACCGCGACCCCTGCAGTGGGTGCGGAGGCAGGCGAGCCGGAGCTGGTCAAGAAACCCAAGAAAGAGGGCGAAGTTGCCGCTGCTCCGGCTGCCGAAGCCAAGGGCAAAGAAGGGGCCAAGGAAGCGGCTCCGACGAAGGAAGCGGCAGCCCCCAAGAAGGAAGCGGCAGCCCCCAAGAAGTAAGGCCGCCTGCTTTGTTCCACGGGGATTGAATGAAGATCATCGTCGGGCTCGGCAACCCGGGCAGAAAGTACGAACGTACGCGTCACAATGTCGGATTCATGGTTGTTGACGAGCTCGCGAACAACTTGCATTCCGATATCGCCCAGGAAAAATATTTCGCGCTAATCGGCAAGGCCCGTATCGATTCGGAACAGGTCGTCCTCGTCAAGCCGCAGACGTATATGAATGAGAGCGGCAGGGCTGTGGCGGCGGCTGTCAGGGGTTCTTACGCGGACGAATCTGATCTTCTCGTGGTCCATGACGAGTTGGACCTGCCAACCGGGTCCGTGCGCGTCAAGATTGGCGGCGGTCACGGCGGCCACAATGGACTTCGCTCCATAATTGAGCATTTGGGCTCAGCGGAATTTGTCAGGGTCCGCATTGGCATCAGCCGGCCGGCGCCGGACAGGGATACGGCGGATTATGTGCTTAGCCCTTTTCTCGCGGAAGAACGGGAGGCCGCTGCCAAAGCCATTAGCAGGGCTGCTGAAGCGGTGAACGTTATCCTGAAGGAAGGTTCTACCGCGGCAATGAACAAGTTCAATCAGCGGTAGCGTGCCCTTTAGGGTGCGATCCTCATTTTTATGAACAAGCCCGGACCTGAAGGACTATCCGACAGCTCCGGGTTTTTTGTTGTAAAAAAACGTTCAAAAAAACTCCTTACCACGTACGGAGAAACAGGAAGGGAAAAAGAGGTGTCTGTATATTCTGCGCTTCCACGGTTATTAACAGGGCCCTGAAAAGTTAATATCTCAACCGGATTGTCATTCTGGACTCGGCGAAGAAGCCCTTTTCCCCAGCTATGTCGGGTCCCGCACCTGGTCAAGGATGACTCCTTTAAAATGTTTTTTCGGAGAACTATTGTAGCTACACTGTTTTTAAGGCAAAAGGAGTTTCTTATGGGTTTCAATTGCGGCATTGTCGGCCTTCCCAACGTTGGCAAATCCACCATTTTTAACGCCCTCACGTCAGCAGGTGCACAGGCATCGAATTATCCCTTTACGACCATCGATCCCAATGTAGGCGTTGTCGACATGCCCGACGAGCGACTCGATAAACTTGCTGAGATTTACCAGCCGAAGAAACGGACGCCGACGAGTATGGAGTTTGTCGATATTGCCGGCCTGGTGAAAGGCGCGGCCCAAGGTGAGGGACTGGGGAATAAGTTTCTCGCAAATATTCGCGAAGTGGATGCCGTTGCCCATGTCGTGCGCTGTTTTGACGATCCCAATGTTGTGCACGTTGCCGGCCGTGTCGATCCCAAAGCCGATATAGAAGTTATCGAGGCGGAGCTCATGCTCGCCGATCTCGACTCGATAGAGAAACGCCTGTTCAAGGCGGAGAAAATGGTCAAAACCGGGGACAAGAAGGCGGCTGACGAAGTTACCTTCATGCGAAAACTGAAAGACATGCTCGCGAAAGGCGAGCCAATCCGCCGCGCATCCCACTCCGAAGAGGAGACGCTATGGCTCAAGGGTTATGCCCTGCTGTCGGCGAAACCGGTGCTCTATGTGGCGAATGTAGCTGAAAATATGGTGGATAAACCGAATCCTTACGTGGACGCAGTAAAGAAAATCGCCGCCGAAGAAGGCGCAAAAGTCGTTGCTATCTCCGGCCAAGTGGAGGGTGAGATTGCTCAGTTGCCGAAAGAAGAGCGTAAGGAATACCTCGCCGGCATGGGGCTGAAGGAATCAGGACTCGACCGCATGATCAGAGCGGGATATGACCTGCTTGGCCTTATTACGTATTTTACCGCGGGGGAGAAGGAAGTGCGTGCCTGGACCATAGCCAAGGGGACCAAGGCGCCCCAGGCGGCCGGGAAGATCCATACAGACTTCGAAAAAGGTTTTATCCGAGCCGAAGTTTTCCACTATGATGACCTGATGAAGTTGAAAACCGAACAGGCGGTTAAGGCGGCGGGGTTGCTCCGCTCAGAAGGCAAGGACTATGTGGTCAAGGACGGCGATATCATGCTGTTCCGGTTTAACGTATAAGGGTGGCATTTTTTTACAAAAAAAGACCCGCACGGAGCATTTTCCCGATTTCCTCCAGGCGTTTCACCCCTCTGATTTCGGTGAGAGAGAACGGTACTGTGACAACAGGGCGCTCTCCCGCCATTCTTCTTAATTCCTCAATATAAGTTCCCTGGCGATCTTGCATAGCTGCGAGCATTGGGGAATCAGGGGCCGCGACAACGCGGTTGATAATAAGCCCATGGATTGCGAGTTTATAGTCCAGGAGGGTAGCCATCAGCCTGCGGGCCTGGTTCACAACCAGGGCTTCGGGATTTGCCACGATAAGAAATGCTGAAGAAGCGCGAAGGAATCTGCTGATCTCCTCCGATGCCCGGCACCATTCATCCATGATCCCCGCGATGGACCGTCTTCCGATCAACTGTTTGCCGATTTTATCCAGCCCCTCGAACACCCGTGCGCCGGCACGAAGATGTTTTCTGATATTTGTCGGCATACTGAGGAGGTTGAGAGTTTCACCGGCCGGTGCTGTGTCCCAGACGACCCGGTCGTATCCCCGGTTTTCCGCCATGTCCCTAATGACGTCGAGCATGGTCTCTTCCCGAAGGGAAGGGGCGGAGCCAATATAATCGAGCAGCTGATGCTGAGATTCCTTGTCCAGGGATTCCAAATCCACGATGTGTTCCAGAATATCCGAGAAGTCCCGGCCGAACCGGCTTCTCCACCAGGAAACGATGGTCTCCTGGCCGATTTCATAGGCATCGAGGTTCTCACTGACGGCGGTAACGCTGTTTCCGATCTGCCGCTCAAGAACGTCGGAAAGGGAAGGGGTCATGTCCGAGGTGATGAGCAGCGTTCTGCGGCCGGCAACCGCCAGGTGCGTGGCAATAGCCGCTGCGCAGGTAGTTTTGCCCACACCGCCTTTGCCACCCACTAGCAGCACCGGTTTTTGGTTGACCATCATCAGCCTCGTGTTTTCAGCCTTTATTGGTATCATAGTAGCACAGCCGTGCGGTTAAAGGGAATGATTTCATGACGCGAGGTTTTGGCCTATCAACGCCCCACTTTTCTGTCTGCCTCGTTCTTGCGGAGAAGGAGGCATCTAATCAATTGTGCACAGCGTTGGTGAGGAGTGATTAGGAGCGGCGGATAGACAATGTCGAGAGTCCCTATTGAAGCGACGATCACAAACGCGATTTTTACTGGTGGGGGAGTTCAACTTCCTCGACGTTCGATTCCACTGCCTTTAATTTTCTGTTGATGGCGTCATACAAGTGCCGTGACGCTTCGATGACGCGTGGATCAAGGCACTCATTCAGTTCCGGGGCCGGCTCCTTGTCCACATTAAGTGCCCTACTCGTCTTCCGAGCCGGTTAATTCTCGCATGAGGGATTTGACCGACAGAATTTTATCAACTCGGTAGGCATTTGTGCCGACTGTATAAAGAGCTTCCTCTTCGGCCGGGTTGTACCCGGCTGAACTCAGCAGGCCATTGCAAATGCAGAAATAGTCTTTATTATCCTCTTTGGCAGGGCAGACCGTGAACTTCCCGTCAGCGTCCTTCATCAGAACATAGCCCTTGTCGCACTTTGGTTTCCGAAGGCGTTGAAGCGAGGAAACATACATCGGAGACTGCTTAATGACCCGGAACGGCAACCCGCAGGGAGAGCCGGGTCGATGGGCTACGACAATATCCTCTGCTGTCGCGGCAACCACGGCCTTCTTATAGGTGTCGGACGCGCTGCTCTCGTTGGTTGCGAGAAAGCGGGTGCCCATCTGGACGCCATCGGCTCCCATGTTCATAAACCGTTTTATATCCTGATGGGTATAGATTCCGCCGGCAACGATGACAGGAAAACCCCCGAATTTTTGCGCCATTTCCTTGACCGGAGGCAGAAGATTTTCCAGCTTGTTGGAGTCCAGATCGATTTGGTCCATGCGGAAACCGAGATGACCGCCGGCAAGGGGCCCCTCGAGCACGACGGCATCGGGCCGATAACTCAACTTGCTCCATTTTTTGCAGATAATTTCGAGCGCCCGTGCGGATGAGATGATCGGGATCAGGGCCGTGTCTTTAGGAGGCTGGATGGCGGGAAGATTGAGAGGAAGACCGGCCCCGGAGATTATAACGTCTGCACCAGCATCAAGGGCTCCCCGCACTGAGTCGTTGAAGTCCTTTGCCAGCGCTCCCATAATATTGATACCGACGACACCGCCCTGGATCTTTGAGAGAGACACTTCTTCATAGGCGGCTTCATAGGTGTTCACTTTTTTATTACTTCTTCTTGCAATCAACCTGTCGAGGCAAGCGCTGGAGACGATGCCAACTCCGCCTTCGCTTGCGACTGCTTTCGCCAGGGGGTGCAGTGACACACCGACGCCCATGCCGCCCTGGATAATAGGATTTTTAATATGTTTGCCCTTGATAATAAGTGGTTTTAATGCTGAATCAGATTTCAAATCGCCCCCTTGACATGTTTAACACCAACCGGAAGGTTGGAATGCGTCTCGTGATTAAATTGTTTGCCGCTTTTCTCCAAATAAAAATAGAAAAAAGAATTAACTAATATACCATAGTGAAAGCCATTATACAACCCGAAGTTAGGTGGCTGAAGTTAGGTGGCTTGTTAGGTGGCTGAAGTTAGGTGGCTGAAGTTAGGTGGCTGTTAGGTGGCAAATTGATTCACACTAAATGTTACCCAAGCGAATTCTAAACTCTATCGTTGACTCATAATACATGTTACCGGAACCATACCCCGATAAGGAGGTGCCCAGACGTGGCAAGAGCCGTGTGGGGGGGCAAACCGACAGGGGGCAAACCGGCGACAGGGGGCAAACCGGCGGTTGACAATTTTCGCTCATTGTGCGATTATCCCTGCGCATATGAGGATTGTTCGCGGCCTTAAAAGCTACACGGAACAGTTGCCGAAACCGGTACTCACGCTTGGGAATTTTGACGGAGTTCACCTCGGACACCAGGCTATTTTCAGAAAAGTCGTCTCTCGTGCCAGTGATATCGGCGGCACCAGCATTGCGTTCACCTTCGAACCGCATCCGCTCAAGGTAATTGCGCCTGAACGTTCTCCACGTCTTCTGAATACCTTTCACGGCAAAATGAAGCTTCTCACCGCATCAGGCATCGATGTGGTCATCTGTGCGAATTTTACGCGGGTGTTTGCAGACCAGAATCCGGATGATTTTGCGCGCGAGGTTCTCCACGAAAAGATCGGCGTACGGGAAGTATACATCGGCTACGACTATGCTTTCGGCAAAGGCCGCGAAGGGAGCATTGAGTCTCTGAAGCGCGCCGGGCGGACATATGGGTTTGAAGTAGGTGTTATCGACGCGGTTCAGGTGGATGGAGTGGTGGTCAGCAGTTCCGCGATTCGCGATATGGTCGCCGCAGGCAGGATGGATGACGCCGCCAGATTGCTCGGGAGGCATTACTCAATCGAAGGGGAGGTTGTACACGGGACGCACCGGGGCCAGAAACTCGGTTTTCCGACGGCGAATCTGAGCACCGCCAACGAACTACTTCCGGCTTACGGCGTCTATGCCGTTCTCGCTTCCTTCAACGGGCATAGCGTGAAGGGGGTGGCCTCCATCGGAGTGAGGCCGACATTTGACTCAGGTCCCGTTTCCGTTGAAGTCTATCTTCTGGATTTTAAGGGCGACCTTTATGGCAAACAGATGGACGTTTCCTTTATCAAGCGTCTTCGCGGAGAGGAAAAATTTACCGACGCAGAAGGGCTGGTGCGTCAGATCAGGAAAGATGTGAAAGAGGCTGAACTGGTTTTAAGGGATCGCTGAAGAGCGTTGTCTCGGCTAGAGAGAAAAAAGGGAACCTTCTTGAAAGCGCGGGGACAGCAGAGTGGCCGTGCAGTAGACCGGGCTGGGAGGGGGGTGATTGATTATGGCATGCGGATCGAAGTGTGGCGCAAAAAAAGCGACAAAGAAAAAAGCGACAACGAAAAAAACGGTGAAAAAATAATAGCGAGACATTTTGACAGGGCGGGAACGTGATCCCGCCTTTTTTCATCCAGAATGCCGCGCATTTGGCCAAGTCCTGCTAGATAGCTTTTGTTCCGCCGCCGCTTCAAAGTGCCCCTTTTTACCCGTTTTTTTTGCGAATGAACCGAATGTTTGACCCCTTTTTTCTCGTAATATTAAAATTGACTTTTCGGGCAGGCTATGATAGATACAGCAGTCTGTGAAATGAAGGGAGCGAGACGGTGAGGACCGCGGTTATTATTTTATTTCACGGAAGCAGGGCCGACGGGGCCGATGAAACAGCGCAGAGGATTGCGACCGAGGTAGGAAGGCGGGGAAAGTTCGGAGTCGTTACGACCGCTTTTCTGCAACATATGAAACCGGACCTTATGGAGGCTGTCCACGCCTGCGTCCGGCAGGGCGCCGGCAAAATCATTGTCGTGCCTTTTTTTCTTCAGATGGGCATGCATGTTACCGCTGATATTCCTGTTCTCATGGATCGAGTCAAAAAACGGTATCCCGATCTTCCGGTCGTTACCACCAGTGCAGTCGGCTCACATCCTATGATGGCGGAAATCGTTGTGGAACTTGCCCGGAAGCTTGAACAGGGATGAGGGAAACGGAACAGTCTGAAAATATGCTTACGGCGAAAGAACAATTTGACATCATAAAACGCGGGGCAGTGGAAATCATCATCGAGGATGATCTCCTGAAAAAACTGGAGCGCTCTGTTGTAACAAGAAAACCCCTTCGGATAAAGGCAGGTTTTGACCCAACCGCTCCCGACATTCATGTGGGCCACACGGTTTTGCTGAACAAGATGCGACAGTTTCAGGAACTGGGCCATGAGGTTGTCTTTCTGATCGGTGATTTTACCGGCATGATCGGCGACCCCACCGGAAAATCAGAGACGAGGAAGCACCTGACACGGGAAGAAGTGCTGGAAAATGCCAAGACCTACGAGACGCAGATCTTTAAAATTCTTGACCCTGCACAAACAAAGATAACATTCAATAGTGAATGGATGTCGAAGATGTCCGCTGCGGACTTGATCCAGCTGGCGGCGAAGCACACCGTCGCGCGCATGCTCGAACGGGAGGATTTCAGGAAGCGTTACCAGGCAGAACTTCCCATCAGCATTCATGAATTTCTCTACCCTCTCATTCAGGGGTATGATTCAATCATGCTCAAGGCTGACGTGGAACTCGGAGGAACAGACCAGAAGTTTAATCTCCTTGTCGGCCGGGAACTTCAGAAGGAATTCGGACAGGAACCGCAGTCCATCGTAATGATGCCGCTTCTCGAAGGGCTCGACGGTGTGAACAAGATGAGCAAAAGCCTTGGAAACTACATCGGGATCAATGAGCCGGCCAAAGATATTTTCGGCAAGGTCATGTCCGTAAGTGATGTCCTCATGCTCCGCTATTATGAACTCGTAAGCTCGATTTCGCTCGAGAATCTGGAAAAGCTAAAGACGCAGATTCAATCCGGAGCACTTCATCCCATGGAAGCGAAGAAGCGGCTCGCTGCGGAGTTGGTAGACCGCTTTTGCTCGTTGGGCGAGGGCTCGAAAGCGCGGGAAGAGTTCGAGAAGATTTTCAGCGGCCGCAATCTTCCCGAGGAGATACCGATCGTTGAAATAGCATGGGAAGGTGAGAGCATGAAGCTCCTAAAGATCATGGCCTTGGCCGGTGTCGCGAAAAGTAATTCCGAAGCCAGGCGATTGATACAGCAAGGGGCTGTCGAAGTTGATCAAAAGCCGGTGAAGGACGTGGAGGCAGAATTATCTTCGACAGGAAGATATACCCTGCGCGTAGGAAAGAAGCGTTTTGTGCAAGTCATTGCACGGAATTAAAAAAAGTTGTCAGTTGGAGAAAAAAAGCTTGACACGCGGAAGGGTTTCTGTTAAATTGCGCCCTCGTTCGGCGGTAAACCTCGGGCAAAACCTCGAAGTTCAATTACAATACCATCCGAGCATTTCAAATAAAGATTTTCCTGAGAGACTAATTAATTTCTTGACAAAATAAGTTGCTTTAGATAAAATAGATATTCTGTGAAATACACATGGTCTTTGAAAACTAAATAGGTGCATCAAGTTCCAAACAGCTTTTTTAAGCTTTTGGAACGGCGGGTTTTGAGTAACACAAACTGTCAAGTTACTTTGTGTAACTTTGCTTATAAGGATCAGATTTTTTTGGAGAGTTTGATCCTGGCTCAGAACGAACGCTGGCGGCGTGCCTAACACATGCAAGTCGAACGAGAAGTACGTAGCAATACGTATTGTAAAGTGGCGCACGGGTGAGTAACACGTGGGTAATCTGCCCTTGAGTTTGGGATAACCCCGCGAAAGCGGGGCTAATACCGAATAAGACCACGGGGACCAAAGTCCCTGAGGTAAAAGATGGCCTCTATTTATAAGCTATCACTTGAGGATGAGCCCGCGGCCCATTAGCTAGTTGGTAGGGTAACGGCCTACCAAGGCTATGATGGGTAGCTGGTCTGAGAGGACGATCAGCCACACTGGAACTGAGACACGGTCCAGACTCCTACGGGAGGCAGCAGTGGGGAATATTGCGCAATGGGCGAAAGCCTGACGCAGCAACGCCGCGTGGGGGATGAAGGTTCTCGGATTGTAAACCCCTTTCGACCGGAACGAATCTCCTCTTGGTAAATAATCAGGAGGATCGACGGTACCGG